>Ga0302325_10001076_pt1 | contig 71327 bp, 50 predicted proteins | sample Palsa_T0_2_FD_201948 | JGI IMG/M metagenome (GOLD analysis project Ga0302325, IMG submission 201948) | Peat permafrost microbial communities from Stordalen Mire near Abisko, Sweden - Palsa_T0_2 | ecosystem: Environmental > Terrestrial > Soil > Palsa > Peat permafrost | place: Sweden: Abisko...
CTTTGCCGCTTCTTTCGCGTCCCCATCGCCATAGATCGATTGTAAGATCAAAACATTTTCAGTACCACATGTTTTTGCACTTTAGACACGGGCTGCTAGGCCTTGTGGGTCGCAATCCGAGTTTCCCCGCGCTGTTCTAAACTGCCGTCCCGAATGTAGCGCAACCTCTCCAACGGACTGTTAGCCGCGCAACGAGGTGTTCACGCCGCTTTCCCACGCTTGCAGCATGGGTTGTCCAATCCCGGCAAACTGCGGATGCTCCCTCGTATAGGAGCGGACTTCTCTTGTGGTCGCCTGAATCGCTTCGGCAATGCGCTCCAGGATTTGCCTGATTTTCGCGGGCGCACCGCCCGCCCGTGTTTCACCGAGCTTCCTGAGTTCCTTGGCCGTTGGCCATTTGGTGGATCCGTTGAGGGTCAGAGCCAGGCTGTCTTTGGGGAGGTAGACGGACGTTGTCACCAGATCGTAGACCGGCGCGAGTCGCGCTTCGCCCTCTACATCGTCATAGACGATCCCGAAATTCTTCAGATGCGCGTCGCCATTGCGAAGCGCGCAGTTAAGCGCAATCAGGATGAAGAGCTTCTCGGTGTCCTCGTTGACATGGGTGGAATTCGCGAACTGAGCGAATCGCTTCATCACCGAGGTCTCGTAGCTGCCGCGATATTTCTCTTCGGTCCTGCGGGCGTTGAGTACACAGAAGTCCTCGAAGCCCCGATAGGTACCGTCCATGCGCAGATCGAAGCGGTCGATGACCAGCGCCATTCCGTCGTCTGCCAGCCGGTAGGGGGGCACTTCGAGTCCGCACTTGCGCGCCGCCGTTAAGCAGAAATACTCGTTGGCGGCAAGCTGCGGGTATTCGTTCGGCTCCCAAAGCTTGACGATGTGCGTCGCGCCCCGGTAGCCGGACGAGAGACGGTGGCCGGTATGCTCCATCTCGGCGAAGGCGCTTTCATCGCGCACCAGGATCTTGGGCTGCACCCCGCTGATGCCGGAGAAGGACGCGAACCTCTCAAGCAGGTAGCGGAACAGGTCGCCGCCGCGCCTGCGTTCGAGAATCTCATTGACCGACTGAAACGGTACGTCCTCGTGCAACTGCTCCTTGTCGCCGGTGTACCGGATGCGGCCCACCTGCGAGCGGCCAACGATCGACAGCAGGTCGAATTCGTCAAACGTGCCGGTGGCTTTCGCAAAAGCAAGGCGCAGGCGCTCGCGCAGATTCCCCTCCGGCAGATTCATCTCGAAGATGGGAGGCAGGCCAAATTGTACGCTCCAGGACGGGAGGCGCACCGGCATGGTGATGGACACCGCGCGTGCGGCGGGCGTATCGGGGAGGTAGGCAAAGGTGCTGCCACGCTCGCCATGACGGTCAAACAGCCCCGAGTCAGCGGCGTCGGTCCAGACTTTTATCATCGCGATCCTCTTCGACCAGTTCGTCCAGGGTGGGGCGGTGCGAGCCCGCAGCCTGTAGCTTCAGCTCAAGCCCGACCACCGCAAGCAGCTTGGTTAGCTTTGAAAAGCCCAGTTCGCCGGCGCGTCCGTTTTCAAGCGCGTCGAGAGTGGCGCGGCTGACGCCCGCCTTGCGCGCCAGCTCGGCTTGGCTGAGTTTCAGCGTTTTGCGGCGCTTGGCGATTTCGTCGCCGATGAAGATCAGGTCGAACATGCTGCCTAGTATATTAGGCAAATAGGCTATATGCAATAGTTTTGCCTAATATATTAGGCAACGGCGGCCATTTGCCAAGACGGAGGATCGGTAGAGCAGGGCGCTACTTCTTCTCAAAAATCGCCATATACTGGCTCTTCGGCGCCAGATCGTGTTTGGAAATCAGCCGGAATCCGTTGGCTTCCACTTCCATAATAAGGTCGTCCTGATCCAGGCGGATGTGCCGCAGCGCCAAATCCGGATCGCCGCACGGCATGGCGCCCCGCCGCTTGAAATACTCCACGATCACCAGCTTTCCGTCCGACAACAAGCTATCGCGAATATGTTGCAGCATCGCCTCCGGATAGTCGAAGTGATGATACACATCCAGCACCAGCACACCCTCCAGCGAATCGGCCGGCAACTTGGGATCGCGATCGGTCCCCAGCACCAATTGCACGTTGTTCAAGCGGCTGAGCTGCACCTTCAGCTTCGCTTTGTCGAGAAAATCGTTCTGGATATCTTCGCCGATCACGTGTCCGGTGTCGCCCACCGCGTGGCTCAGGTAGGGCAGCATGAAGCCGACTCCGGTGCCGACGTCGGCCACCGTTCCGCCCGGTTGCAGGTCCATCGCGTCGACGATGTCCCGCGGCTTCTGACGCTCCTCGCGCGCGGGATCGCCCAATCCCTTGGCGACGCTCTCGCGCCCTTCGTGCGTCTTGTAGCCTTCGTTGGCTTGGTCGGCCACCTGCGCGATGGCTGCGCCGCCAAGCAGGCCGCATATAGAAATGAAGCAGGCAAGTCTTCTCATAGCGATTTCTCCATGGGCATCGCGAAGGGCGGTTCTACCAAGAAATCATGCGTGGACATCTCGGCCAGCGCCTCTCGAATGGATTGCTCCGAGGTCGGCTCCACGGTGATCACGAACGGCAAGTCGCGCCGGTTGTCGCTCGGCAACTGCAATACCGCCTCCAGACTGATGTGTTTTTCGGCCAGCACTCCAGCCAGGCTCGCGATGATGCCCGGCCGGTCCAGCACGCGGAATCGCAGATAGTAGGCCGAATGTTGCAGCGTCACCGGGATGGGCTTGTACTCGCCCAGGCGTTCGTGCGCGAACGGCGACACGCGCTCCGGACTACCGCATCGGATTTCGCGCGCCACCCGCATCAGGTCGCTCACCACGGCCACGCCAGTGGGCGCAGCGCCCGCGCCGCGTCCGTAATAAAACGTATCTTCGCCATATTTTCCGCGCACCCAAACCGCATTGTACGCCCCTTGCACCCCGGCCAGAATAGTCGACTGCGGAATCAGCGCCGGCCGCACCGACAGAATCAAGCCCGACGGCGTCTGATGCGCGCCGCAGATCAACCGGATGGTGTGTCCCAGCTTGTGCGCGTACTGGAAGTCGAGCGGAAGAATGCGCCGGATGCCCTCGGTGTAAATGTCGGACGGCGTAATCTTTTCGCCGAACGCCAACGCTGCCAGGATGGCCAGCTTCGACCGCGCGTCGTAGCCATCCACGTCGGCGCTCGGATCGGCCTCGGCGTAGCCCAGCCGCTGCGCGTCTTTCAGGACGGAATCGAATGACGATCCGTGTTTCTCGATTTCGGTGAGGATGTAGTTGCTGGTGCCGTTCAGGATGCCGTACAGCGTGGTAACGCGGTCGCCCGAAATGCCTTCGCGCAGCACCGTGTGAATCGGAATTCCGCCGGCCACGCTCGCTTCCATCGCCAGGTTGATGCCGGCCGCAATGGCGCGATCCCAGATCTCGGCGCCGCACAGCGCCATCAATTCTTTATTCGCGGTGACCACCGACTTTTTGTGCGCGATGGCGGCGTCCACGATCTCGCGCGCCACGGTGGTCCCGCCCACCAACTCGGCGACAATGTCCACTTCCGGATGCGCCACCACCTCCCGCCAGTCCCATGTGCGCAGCACGTCATCCATGCTCCTCTTCGCACCCGGCTCTTTTGTAATCAACGACCGGCTGCACAGCGCCTTCACGCGCAACGGGAACCCCAGCTTCAGCGCAATCTGTTCGGCGTTCTCGGTAAGAATCGCGAGCGTCCCCGAGCCCACGTTCCCCAGCCCGATGATCCCTACATTGACCGCCTGCATATAGCGCTATTATCCGGGATGCCGGCCATCACCCACAAACCCGCACATCGCCAGTACGCCGGTTGCCGCGTGTCAAATCGAAGCCTTCTTCTTGCGCAGAATGAGAAACACGCTGGCGGGAACCAGGACCGTACCGAACAGTGTTCGCGTGGTGACCACTTCGCCGCCACAAGGTAACCCAGGGCCACCGCCACCACTGGATGCACGTAAGCATGGCTTGCTATGCGAGTGGCGGGCATGCGCGCCAGCAGCATTCCACCGCCTAACAGCATGGCAGCGCCGGAAGTCAGTGGCAGGGAGGCCGGCAATTGGAGCGAGCGGTTGAGCACCGATCCCAACGACCAGGCGGTGGCGCTGGCGAGAATCGCTACGCAAGGAAGCACGCCGAATTGCTGCTCTCCACCTTGCAAGAGCAGCACGCCCACTCCGCAGAACCCGATCAAAGTGGGGACTAGACTAGTCTAGGGACAGCATGAGATTCTTCAGAACGCCGATGAAGACAGGCTTGCGTTGTGCGTCGCCACGACATCTTCGAAGCCCCATCCGCGACGAGCACGGTGGAGGTAGCGAGGATTGGGACACGCTTGATGTTAAAATCTCCGCAAGGAAAGGACTCTTCCCGATGACACCCTTTTCGATCGCCAGGTATTGGTGGCTGTTCGTTTCCGGTTGGTTACTCTGCTCCCTGGCTGGGAGCGCCGTGGCCGGCGATATCGATGTCACTAAGAGGCTGGAGGGATTCGATGCGTACATGGCCAAAACCCTCAAAGACTGGAACGCTCCGGGCGTTGGCGTCGGCATTGTCGTAAACGACAAACTCGTTTTCGCGAAAGGGTACGGCTATCGGGACTACGAGAAGAAACTGCCGTTCACGCCCGGCACGATGAGCCCGATCGCTTCCAACACGAAGCTGTTCACGGCGGTGGCCGCGGGCATGCTGGTCGAGGAGGGGAAGCTCACCTGGGACAAGCCGGTGCGCGACGCGGTTCCCACCATCCGCTTCTACAACGAGCAGCTCAACAACGCAGTGACGTTGCGCGACATGCTTTCACACCGCACCGGAATCACGCGGCACGACACCATCTGGTACAAATCTGACTTTACCCGCAAAGAACTCTTCGAAAAGCTGGTCTACCTGGAACCGGAGGAGCCGATGCGCGAGACATTTCTATACAACAACCTGATGTTTTCGGCGGCCGGGTATCTGATTGAACTGCAGTCCGGAAAAACTTGGGAACAGTTCGTGCGCGAAAAAATCCTGGATCCGCTCCAGATGCACTCGACAAGCTACTCGATCGCGGACATGCTGAAGCAACCGGAATTCGGCGTTGGGTTTACGGAAAGGCGCGATTCTTTTGAGATTTACAGAATCCCTTATTACGAGGACATTGCCGGTGTGGCCCCGTGCGGAGCCATCGTTTCCAACATTGAAGATATGTCTCATTGGTTGATCGCTCTGATGAACGATGGGAAATACAACGGCAGGCAGGTGCTTCCTCCGGAGGTCTTGAAGGCCACCTTGCAGCCGGCCATCGCACTGCCCAACGTTTCGCTCGAAACCAGAGGCTGGTCGGAGGTCCTCAATGCGGCGTACGGCATGGGCCGGGAGACGGCTTCCTACCGGGGCCATCTGCTAACCTTTCACGGCGGCGATTTGCCCGGCTTTCACACCCAGGTTTCGTTCATGCCGCAGGACCACATCGGCGTCATCGTTTTCGAAATTGGAAACCACACCCAACCGCTTTACAACATTGTTACCTACAACGTCTACGAGCGATTGCTCGGCATGGATCTGACGCCCTGGAGTGAACGTCAACTCGAGATCCGGCTAAAGAACAAAAAGGCGGGCACCGAAGCACGTACCAAGGCGAACGAAGGCCGTGTTCCGGAAACGAAAGCTTCCCATGCTCTAGCCGATTATAGCGGCGCTTACGAGAACCCCGCTTACGGCCTGATGACAATCGGGCTGAAGGACAATCAGCTTCAGTTTGACTTTCATAAGATGCGGTTCCCGCTGTCCCACTTTCACTACGACCGCTTCGACACGCCCGATGACGAACAGGACGGGAAATGGTCGGTAAACTTCCGCACGAATCCGCAGGGTGACATTGAACAGGCCGTCATGTCTCTGGACGAGGCCGAAGCGGTGTTCGTCCGCAAGCCGGACACGATCGATCCAAAGTTGACGTCTCAGTTGGCGGGTACTTACCTAACGCCCAGTGGCTCGTCATTTCAGGTCGCGCTCAGGCCCGGCGGCGGCCTGTCGCTGGCCATGCCCGGCCAACCCGTCCTGCCGTTGAACCAGACCAAGGGGCTTGCTTTCAGAACACCACAATTCTCCGACCTGGTGTTTGAATTCGTGGTTGAGGATGGCGAAGTGAAGGCGCTGAAAGAAAAGGACCCGTCGGGTGAGTTCACGTTTCGCAAGAAGTGAGGGACTTGGCCCCGACCAAATCCTTGCGTCAGTTGGGGCCGGCGGCCTTTCCCTTCCTTCCACGGGAATGTCACTATAGAGGAGCAGCCGCAACGGGGAGCACCTAGACTAGGAGCCCGTGGTAAAAACAGACTAGCTATGAATATCACGGAAATCTTCATCCGGCGTCCGGTCATGACCTGCCTGGTAATGATCGGAATCATCCTGTTCGGCATTGCCGGATACCGGGGCTTGCCGGTCAGCGACCTGCCGAATGTGGATTTCCCGACGATTCAGGTGACCGCCAGCCTTCCCGGCGCCAGCCCGGAAACCATGGCGTCCGCGGTGGCCACTCCGCTAGAGCGGCAGTTCACTACCATTGCCGGCATCGACTCCATGACGTCGACCAGCTCGATTGGCAGCACCAACATCACCATCCAGTTCTCCCTGGAACGGTCCATCGACGCGGCCGCGCAGGATGTGCAAAGCGCCATCTCCACGTCGCAACGCCAATTGCCGCCCGAAATGCCCACTCCGCCCATACTCCAGAAGGTGAATCCGGCGGACCAGCCCATCCTGTTCGCCGCCGTCTCTTCCGCCACTCTTCCGCCCGCGGTGGTGGACGATTACGCTGAGAACCTGATGGCGCAGCGCATCTCGACGCTCGACGGCGTGGCTCAAGTGAACGTGTACGGTTCCCAGAAGTGGGCCGTGCATGCGCAATTGGATCCAAATCTCCTGGCGGCGCGCAGCATCGGCATTGATGAGGTGGCGCTGGCGCTGCAGAAACACAACGTGAATCAACCGACGGGCACTTTGTGGGGCCACAATCAGGCCTTTACCGTTCAGGCCACCGGCCAGTTGATGAACGCCGGAGCATTCGGTCAGATGATCGTGGCCTATCGCAATGGAACGCCCGTCCGGCTGGGGGATCTGGGGCGCGTAACCGACGGCGTGCAAAACGACAAGAGCGCCAGTTGGGCCTGGACCGCCGCCGGGAGCCAGCGGTCCATGATTCTAGCCGTTCAACGGCAGCCGGGCACCAACACGGTGGACGTGGCCACGCGCGTCAAGAACCTGTTGCCGAGCTTCCGCCAGCAGGTTCCTCCCGCTCTCAAGATTGACGTCGAGTATGACCGGTCCGAGTCCATTCTCCGCTCGGTCAATGACGTGAAGTACACCCTGGTGCTGACCGTAGTGCTGGTGGTGCTGGTCATCTTCCTGTTCCTGCGCAACGTGTCCGCTACCGTGATTCCCAGCCTGGCGCTGCCGATTTCGGTGATCGGTACGTTTGCGGCGATGTACCTGTTAGGCTACTCGCTCGACAATCTCTCCTTGATGGCGCTCACCTTGTCGGTCGGCTTTGTGGTGGACGATGCCATTGTCGTGCTGGAGAATATAGTCCGCCATCTGGAGATGGGCAAGAGCCGTCTCGTCGCGGCGTTGGATGGCGCGCGGGAAATCGGGTTCACGGTGGTTTCCATGACCCTGTCGCTGGCGGCCGTGTTTATTCCGGTGCTCTTTATGAGCGGCATACTGGGACGGCTGTTTCACGAGTTCGCCGTCACAATCATCGTGGCGATCCTGATTTCAGGGTTCGTCTCCGTCAGCCTTACGCCCATGCTGTGCAGCCGCTTTCTGCAGCCTCCCACCGAGCGGCACAACGCGTTGTACCGCTGGTCCGAGGGGGTGTTGGAAGGGATGCGCTCCACCTATGAATCCACGCTGCGCGGCGTGGTGCGCTATCGCGCCGCCACCATGCTGGTGTTCGCGGCCACGGTGATCGGCACCGTCTACCTGTTTACGATAGTGCCCACTGGTTTCATCCCCGGCCAGGACACCGATCAGATGAACGGCAGCACGGAGGCGGGCCAGGATATATCTTTCGACGCCATGACGCGGCTGCAGCAGCGGGCGGCGGCAATCATCGCCAAGGACCCCAACGTCGCTTTGTTCTCTTCCAGCGTCGGCGTCGGAGGACCGTCAGCCTCGATGAATCAAGGGCGCTTCTTCATGCGGCTCGCGCCTCGCGGCGTGAGGACATTGACACCCGAGCAGGTGATTGAGGAGCTTCGCCCCAAGCTGGAGACTCTTCCCGGAATGCGCGTTTATTTGACCAATCCGCCGCTAGTGCGCATCGGCGGCATGCAGAGCCGTAGCCTCTATCAGTTCACGCTGCAGTCGCCCGACACCGCGGTTCTCTATCGCTCAGCCGCGCAATTTGAAAGGCGCATGCGCACGCTTCCCGGCATCTCCGATGTGAACAGCGACCTTCAGATTTCCAGCCCGACCCTGACGGTGGAAATCGACCGCGATCGCGCGGCCGCCCGCGGCGTTAGCGAGGACCAGATCGAAAGCGCGCTCAACGACGCTTATGGACAGCCGCAGGTGTCCACCATCTACACGCAGGTGGCCAGCTACTACGTAATTCTTGAGTTGAAGCCGGAGTTCCAGCGGGATCCCGCAGCCCTTGGGCAGCTTTACCTGCGCTCGTCTAACGGCAGCCTGGTGCCGCTGAGTGAAGTGGCGAAGATAAGAATGGGCGTCGGCCCGGTGACAATATCGCACCTCAGCGAAGTTCCGGCCATCACGATGTCGTTCAACCTGAAGCCCGGCGTCTCGCTCGGCGAGGCGGTGGACCGAGTGCGGGGCTTAGCTCGGGAGGCCTTGCCGGATTCAGTCAGCACTACCTTCCAAGGCACCGCCGCGGCGTTTGCGTCTTCCTTGCGCGGTATGGGCATCTTGCTGGCGATGGCCGTGTTGGTGATTTACATTGTGCTGGGAATCCTGTACGAGAGTTTCATCCATCCCATTACCATTCTCTCGGGACTGCCGTCGGCGGGATTAGGAGCGTTGGCCACCCTGTTGTTGTTTCACGACGAGCTGAACATCTATTCTTTCGTGGGCGTCATTATGCTGGTGGGCATTGTCAAGAAAAACGCCATCATGATGATCGACTTCGCTCTGGAAGCGCAGCGCACCGGGAACGCCTCTCCCGCCGATGCCATCTTCGAGGCTTGCCTGGTTCGTTTTCGTCCCATCATGATGACCACCATGGCGGCCCTTATGGGGACCTTGCCCATCGCCTTGGGGTTCGGCGCCGGCGGAGAAGCGCGCCGGCCACTGGGCCTGGCGGTGGTGGGTGGGTTGGTGGTGTCCCAACTTCTAACACTTTACATAACGCCGGTCTTTTACACCTATATGGAGCAGTTCCGCGGGCTGCTCGGCCGGCGGCGGATGAATCGAAAGAGGGCGGACGCCATGGTGCCCCAGGAGGTCGCGGTCGAACGATAAGCACCTACGCCAGTGGGAGTAGGCCGGCGGCGTCTAATGCGGGCTAAGTCACCAGCCGATAAGCAACTGGATGAGTCCGTCTTACCACCCCGTGGTTCTCGGGAGCCGGGGCTGGACCAAATTCTGGCCGTGGTGCGCCGGCTGCGCCCTGCTGGCAGTCTGCCTGGGCGGACCGGTTTGGCGGTTGTGGCTGGCGCGACAGGATGATCCGTCACGCGCGGCAAAGCCCTTCCGGGTGGGCTTTCTCAGACTTCCTCCCTTTACCGAGCTCACGCCCGATGGTCGGCCCGGCGGGCTGGTAGTCGACATTTTCACAGAAGCCGCCCGGAGAAGACGAATTCCCGTCGAATGGGTTTATTTGACTGGTTCCCCGGATGAGGCCCTGCAACAGGGAAGTGTAGACCTGTATCCGAACATGGGAAGCCTGCCGGAGTGGCGCAGAAAGTTCTACGTTTCCAAGCCCTGGACTTCCAACAGCATCTGGCTGGTTGCGCCCGAGTCGCGTGGGATATTTTCTCCCCAAGACACAGCCCGGCGCTCGGTTCTCTACCGGGGCAACGCGCTTCAAACCCGCCTGGTGCGCGAGAGTCTCCCGAATGCCCGGCTGATTTCCAGCCTGTTGTCTCCCCCCGAGATCCTGGAAAAGGTGTGCACCGGGGATGTAGAAGCGGGCCTTATCCTGGGCGGCACTGGGCAGGCCTTCAGTTTGAGGAAGGTGAAGGCTTGCGAAACGGCCAAACTGCGGTTCATCCCATTGCCGGGCGCGATTTACGACAACGTGGTCGGCGCTTCCTTAGACCGCAAAGCGACCGTGGCGGCCGACGCGCTGCGCGAAGAGGTCATCAAGATGGCGAAGGACGGCACCCTCCCTACCATCTATTTCCATTGGTTCCTAGACCCCAACAATGAGACCACGCGCATCTATCTCCTGGAAGACGCCGAGCGGAAGAACCACTACTTGATGTTTGGATTAAGCCTCTTGCTGGCGGCGATCGCGTCACTCAGCTGGCAGACCAAGCGTGTGTGGGCAGCGCAACGCGCGGCGCAGAGCGCCAATTCGGCCAAAAGCACTTTCCTGGCCAACATGAGTCATGAGATCCGGACGCCGATGAACGGCATCATCGGCATGACTGCCCTGGCCTTGCAATCCGATCTTGATCCCGAACAGAGAGAGAACCTGGAAACCGTGCGAAGCTCATCGCTGGCGCTGCTCCGGGTGATCAACGACATTCTGGACTTCTCCAAGATCGAAGCCGGCAAGCTGCAGCTGGAGATCATTCCATTCCGGCTTCGCAAATGCCTCGGCGACGCTGTGCGCACCGTCTCCATGCGGGCTAAAGAGAAGGGATTGGAACTGGCCTATCACGTGGCCGACGACGTACCCGACTACGTGCTGGGAGATCCGGGCCGACTGCGCCAGATCGTTTTGAACCTGCTCAGCAACGCGATTAAGTTCACCGAGCGCGGCGAAGTTGCACTGGATGTGGCGCTGGACACAAAAGCCGCAGGGGGCGAGTGCATCCACGTTCAGGTTCGGGACAACGGCGTGGGCATAGCGCCCGGCAAGCAGCGCTCTATCTTCGACGCGTTCTCGCAGGCCGACGGCTCCACCACGCGCCGATACGGCGGGACCGGGTTGGGTCTCTCGATATCCCGGCAACTGGTTGAAATGATGAATGGGCAGATTTGGCTGGAAAGCGTCGAAGGAAAAGGATCCACGTTCCACTTCACGGCCGAACTTCGGGTTGACGAGGACGCGGCTGCCGCGGGGGAGCTCGAAGCGGACGCATTCCATCTGACGGGCGCGGAGGTTCTGGTAGTGGACAGCAGCGCTACGAACCGCAATATACTTGGGGAACTGCTCAGAAGTTGGCGCATGAAGCCGACGCTGGCCGCCAACGGACCGGCGGCGGTGGAATTAACACGGCAGCGGCGTTTCGACGTAGTGCTGTTGGAAGCCGAGACGCCGGGCATGGACGGCTTCGAAACCGCGGCCCTCATTCGTGAGCAGCGGGACCGGTCTGAGCTCAAAATAGGCATCCTCACTTCCGCGGGCGCGCCAGGCGACGCCGCCCGTTGCCGAAAACTCCAACTGGATGCGTATTTGCAGCGGCCGATTGAGAGTTCGCGCCTCCTGGAGGCCATCCAGAAGATGATGGAACACGACCATGGGTCTTCCAGGATGGCCGGCGGCAGCTTAGTGACCCTGCATTCCTTGGAGGAGGACAGGCTGGACGGGATCGTGTCATCGCCCCTGCGGATTCTGCTGGTGGAAGACAACGCGGTTAACCAGACCGTGGCCAAACGGCTTCTGGAGAAAGCGGGACACAGTGTCGCTGTCGCCGCCGACGGGCGTCTCGCCCTGGACGCGCTGCGGCGAGATTGTTTCGATCTGGTCTTAATGGACGTGCAGATGCCGGTAATGGACGGATTCGAAGCTACCGCCGAGATCCGGCGCTTGGAAGGCGCTTCCCAGGGGACCAACCCGAAGTACAACAGAATACCGATTATCGCCATGACCGCGCATGCCATGACGGGCGATCGCGAGCGATGCCTGGCCGCCGGCATGGATGGCTACGTTTCCAAGCCCATCGATGTGCGCGATCTGTTTATCGCAATCGCCGCCGTACCGCAGTTTCACAGCGTACACGCCCCGGAACCCCGCTGACGCCGGCGCCCCCCAAAACCCAGCAAGTAACAAACGAACATGCGCCAGGGTGTATACTGATCGATTCCAGTAAGTGATCTTTCAGTTTGGGAGTGCTGTTCATGAGGATGTGGTTTTTGCGTGCTTTACTGCTGCTGGTCCCCGCGCTGCTGGCCATGCCGGCGTTTGGCCAGGCTGATTTCACGGGAGAATGGGTGCCGTTGTTTCATGAGGACAATCCGGAACGCCTGCCCGGCCCGGAACTCGGAGATTATATGGGCATCCCCATAAACGACGCTGCCCGATTGCGCGGCGACAGCTACGACGCGGACCGGATCTCAATCGTTACCGAGTATCAGTGCCGGCCGCATGGAGGCGACTACTCCATGCGCGGTCTCTCGAACATGCGGATCGATTCGATTGTCGATCCGGTCACGCAAAAGCTCATCGCCATCCACACGCGGATGAATTTTCAAGAGATGGAACGGACCATCTGGCTGGATGGCCGGCCGCATCCGCCGGACATCGCCCCGCATACCTTTTCGGGTTTCACCACGGCCACCTTCGATGGCAATATGCTGAACGGTTACACGACCCACCTGAAAGAAAGCTATCTGCGGCGCAACGGCCTTCCCCGCAGCAGCATGGCGACGTTCACCGAGCATTGGGTCAGGCACGGAAACTATCTGACCGTCATCACCGCCATCACGGATCCGGCCTTCCTTACCGAGACCATGGTGCGTAGCCAGACTTGGGTGCTCGATCCGAATCAACGCCTGGGCCGGGATATTTGCGAATATGGACCGGAAGTTCCGTCGCCCCCCGGAATCGTCCCCGCCCATTTGCCTGGAACGAATACGTTTCTTCATGAGGTGGCGAACTGGTACGGCCTGCCGTATGAAGCCACGCGGGGCGGGGCGGAGACCATGTACCCCGAGTATCAGTTGAAAATGCCTAAGCCGGATACGCATCCTGAAAAATGCGAACGCTATTGCGATTGCGGCAATGTGGGCCGTGGCTGTAATGTTGTGCCTGCCAAGCGGTAGCTACTATTTTGGAGAGGGAGACGATCGTGTATTCCAAATCTATTTTCGGCCTCGGGGCGTTGCTCGCGCTCGCGGCGGGCTTCCCTGCGGCGGCACAGCAAATCGAAGTCCTGCCGGTACAAGGGAACATCCACGTAATATCGGGCGCGGGCGGCAACATCACGGTGCAAGCCGGCCCAGAGGGCGTGCTCCTGGTGGACACCGGATTAGCGGCGTCAGCCGCCGGCGTCCTGGCGGAGATCCGCAAGCTGAGCACCGCCCCGGTGTTCTACATCATCAACACCCATGTGCATGCGGATCACGTGGGGGGCAACGAAGCGGTGGCCCAAACCCGTTCCGGGCAGAACGGCGCGCTGATCCCTACCGGAGGCGGAGGACGGATTGAGCTGTTAGACGGAGTGCAACCGCTGAAGATCATCGCCCACGAGAATGTTCTCAATCGTATGACGACGAAGAAGGGCGGCGAAGCGCCGGCGTCCGAACTCGGCTTGCCCGAAGACGAGTACTTCACTCCTTTCAAGGATCTGAGATTTAACGGAGAAGCGATCATCATATATCACGAACCCAATGCGCACACCGACGGCGACAGTGTGGTTCTGTTCCGCGGCTCGGACGTGGTGAGCACCGGAGATATCTTCACGCCGGAAGGCTATCCCTTCATCGATATCGAGCGCGGCGGCAGTATTGAGGGCGAGGTTGCCGCGCTGGATCACATCCTGGATCTGACCGTCCCCGGAAAAACGCAGGAAGGCGGCACCTATGTCATTCCGGGCCATGGGCGAGTGTGCGACGAGGCCGACGTGGTGGAGTTCCGGGATATGGTGGTCATCATTCGCGACCGGATTAAGGACATGATCAAAAAAGGCATGACTCTGGACCAAGTGAAGGCTGCCCGGCCCAGCCTGGACTACGATACCGAATACGTCAAGCCGGCCAGTTTCATAAAAGCGGATCAATTTGTGGAAGCCATTTATAAGAGCCTGACGCAAGCCAAGAACGGCGGGAGCACAAAATGAAACGGACCGTTCTGATGAGTGCTGTCCTTTCGCTCCTGATGGCAGGACGCATACCTGCACAAACGCCGGGCGCGGCTGCTTCGGTAGCGGGCAAGGCCGCGGCTCCAGTTGATCTCACCGGGTATTGGGTTTCGGTGGTGACGGAAGACTGGCGCTGGCGCATGGTGACGCCGCTTAAAGGAGACGCCGCCAGCATTCCGATCAACGCGGAAGCCCGGAAGATTGTGGAAGCCTGGGATCCAGCCAAGGATGAAGCGGCCGGCTTGCAGTGCAAGGCCTATGGAGCGCCCGCCATCATGCGGGTTCCAGGCCGCCTCCATATTACCTGGCAGGACGACAACACGCTGAAAATTGAAACCGATGCGGGCACCCAGACCCGCCTGTTCCATTTTGGCGCGCCGGCGCCCGCGCACGCGGAAGCATCTTGGCAAGGAACCTCAGCCGCACGCTGGGAGCTGGGAGAAGGCGGGCCCACTGGATTGGGACTTGCTCACCGCGGTGGAACCACTGGGCACAGTCTGGAAGTAGTGACTACGGAATTGCGTCCTGGATATCTTCGCAAAAACGGAGTGCCCTACAGCGACAAAACCACGTTGACCGAATATTACGACCGGTTCACCGAACCGGGCGGAGACGAATGGTTCACGGTAACAACCATCGTCGCGGACCCGCAGTATCTCGGCAGTCCTTTTGTTACCACCACGGATTTCAGGAGACAGAAAGACGCGGCGGGCTGGAATCCCAGGCCTTGCTCCGCCCGATAAACAGAACCGCCCCCTGACGCGCGCGGTTCTTAATACCCACTGGAGGTAAAGTATGAAGAAAATTTTTGCGTTCGCAATTGCGTTCCTGTGCTGCCGCCTCATGGCCGCGCCGAAGGAATTGAACATTTACCTGGTGGATGTGGAAGGCGGCGGCGGAACTCTCATCGTGGGACCCACCGGCGAATCCCTGCTGATCGACACCGGCATTCCGGGAGCCGAAGGACGGGATCCCAAACGGATCCACGATCTCGCGGTGAACGTTGCGCACCTCAAGAAGATCGACTATCTGCTGATCACGCACTACCACGGAGATCACATTGGCGGCGCACCGGAATTGTCGAGACTGATGCCGATCGGCAGGTATCTGGACCACGGCGATCTGATCATCGAAGCCGACAGGCCGGCTACGCAGAAACTCTGGAGCGACTATAAAGCGGTAGCCGATGACAATCGGACCATTCTAAAGCCCGGCGACAAGATTCCGCTCAAGGGCGTGAACATTACCGTGGTTGCATCCGCTGGAAAAGCCATCACCAAACCGCTCAAAGGCGGCGGCCCAAATGAAGCCTTGTGCCAGAACGCGCAACAGAAGGGCACCGACCAGGATCCCGAAAATGGTTCCAGCGTTGGAATCGTGCTGAATTACGGTCCGTTCCGCTTTGTCAACCTGGGAGATCTGCCGTGGCAGCAGGAGCAGCAACTGGCGTGCCCGGTAAACATCATCGGCCCGGTGGACGTTTATCAGACCACGCATCACGGCCTGGATCGATCGGGATCGCCGCAGCTGGTTTGGGCGCTCCAGCCCACCGGGGCGGTGATGAATAATGGCTCCCGGAAAGGCGGCGCCCCTCTCACTTTTGAAACGCTGCGCAAGTCTCCGGGCTTCCAAGATCTGTGGCAGGGACATTTCTCCTTGAACGCCGATAAATCAATTCAAAGCGACGAGAAGATGATCGCCAACATGGAGCCGACCGGCGAATGCAAGGGCTATTGGCTGCAAGTGAAGGTGGAATCCAACGGCAAGTACACGGTCACCAACAGCCGGAATAACTTCAGCAAGACGTACACCTCGAAGTTGGCGCCTGGGAGCTGACGAAGTTTACTTCGCGTCCGGCAAGGCGAAGGCCAGAATGTTCGCTCCCGATGCGATTGCAATGTATTGGCGGCCCGCGGCCGTATACGTCATCGGAGAAGCTTTCCAGACGCTGCCTGCGTCGAAGTGCCAGAGCGTCTTCCCGTTTTTCGCGTCGACGGCCGCGAACGCGCCGCTGCTTTCGCCGTAGAACACCAGTCCGGTGGACGTTGCCAGCACGCCTGAGTAGTTGCGCTCCACCGGTCCAATCTGTGGAATCTCCCAGGCAATCTCTCCGGTTTCGATGTTCATCGCGCGCAGGTATTTCATACCGGGATCGCGGGGATCGTCGATGAAACCGAATCCGCCCTGGGCCGCCTGCCGGTACATGCTGCAGTCTTCCACCACCATCACGTAATACAGCTTGGTCTGCGGATTGAAAGCAGTGGAATACCAGTTGGTGGCGCCGCGCACGGCCGGGCACGTCCTCACGCCGCCTGGATTGGTCTCGTTGTTCGGAGTGAGCAGCGGCTTGCCTGAAGAATCGACGGCGCTCGACCAGGTCAGCTTCTTCACGAATGGCTTGGAGAGCAGCAGCTCGCCGTTGGTCCGGTCCAGCACATAGAAATATCCGTTCCGATTGGCGTGCAACAGCAACTTGCGCTCTCGGCCCTTATACATCGCGTCGACCAGAACCGGTGGCTGTACCGCGTCCCAATCATGCAGATCGTGCGGCGTGTACTGAAAGTACCAGCGCAGCTCACCGGTTCTCGGATCGAGCGCCAGGTCGCAATTGGTGTAAAGATTATCGCCCTTGCGAGGAGTTCCATCGGTGTCGGGAAACGGATTCCCGGTCGGCCAATAGAGCAACCCCGTCTCTTGATCGTAGGTGCCGGTCAGCCAGGTGGAACCGCCGCCCACGTCGATGGCCTTGCCTTGCCAGGTTTCCGAGCCTCGCTCTCCCGGTTTCGGAACGGTCCAGAATCGCCACGCGAGCTCCCCAGTGTTAACGTGCCAGGCGCCGATGAATCCGCGGATGCCTTCGTCCCCGCCGGCTACGCCCGAGATCACCAGATCGTTCACCACCAGCGGAGCCGCAGTGGCTCCGTAGTGCTGCGGCGTCTCCGGCATGTATGTTTCCCAGAGCAACGCGCCAGTCAGGCGATTCAGGCATAGCAGGTGAGCGTCATCGGTGTTGAAAAAAACCCGCTCCCCGAGCAACGCCACGCCGCGGTTCGCTCCTAAACCTGCGTCGCTCGCGATGGCGCCGGCCGGCGTTCGTGGCCGCGTGTAGCGCCAGATCTCGTTCCCAGAGCGCGCATCCACGGCAAACACCTGATTGGGGCCGGTCACGTACATCACGCCATCCATGACAAGCGGAGTTGTTTCCAGCGGCTGATATTGAATCGGGTAAATCCACTGGAGCTGGAGTTTCGAAACGTTGGCCGGCGTGATTTGGTCGCGCGTGCTGTAGCGGTTTCCACTCAGACTGCCATAATAAGTGGGCCAGTCTCCGCGCTTGGGATGCAGGATGGATTCGAAATCCAGCGGAGTGGAGGGACGGCCCGCACCGGAGCTTGCCACTTCGCCGCCCAAGCGGCTTAGCCACGCGATCAGATCGCGCTGTTGGTCCGCGTTCGCCTTAAGCGGCGGCATGAGCGACGCGGGATCAGCTTTTACTTCCAGGTATTCCGTCTCGTCCAGCGAGTGCAGCTTCCCGTCGAAAGTTACGAGTTGCAGGCTATGGCTGCTTCGGTTTCGCGCAAAGCCCCGCAGCGTGCTTCCATCTTTCAGGGCCACGTTCACCACCTGGTAACCGGGAGCGATTCGCGCCGAGGGATTCACCAGGGCTTCCTCCAGTTCGGCGAGCGTCAACTGCCGCGCAACATTCGAAAGATCGGGTCCGCCGAAGACGCCCAGTCCTCTGCCGGCGGCGCTGTGACAGGAACCGCACTTGCCTTGGCCGAAGAAAAAGGCTTGGCCGGCGGCCGGATCGCCCTGTGGCTTCGCCTCAAACGCGGTGGCGTTGAGCGAGTGTACGTAGCCCGCCAGTTGAGAGATCTGATCCTCCGGCAAGGGGACGGCCGGCATGCCTCCCGGCGTACCGTTGCGGATGATTGCCGAGATATCGGAAACCGACCGCGTTCGGAGCCGCCGGTTGCTGGCGAGAGCAGGGCCACGATCGCCGCCGGTGGCCTCCGCGCCGTGACACACTCCGCATTTCTCAACAAACAGAGGATTGGGCGCGGCCCAAACCGTTGCGCCGAAAAGCAGGCTTCCGGCAATCCATCTACTTCTCATCCGCTGGCTCAAAAAGTCGCGATCGGATTGAATGGCGAGCCCGTCGCGCCCGGGACGCGCAGCGGCGCCACCGACATGCAAAATGTGTGCCGGTTGAGCTTTGCGGCCTGCTCGCTGGCGGCCTCCAGTTGGCAGTTGTCGAACAGCGGAGTGCCAACTGCCACCAGCATCAATTGATGGATCGGCTGGTTCACGCCTTCCACCCGCGAGGGCCGCACGTCCTCGACCACGTCGCTCCCGAGCAACGCCACGTCGCGTTCCTTAAGCCACTTGGCGCAAGATGCATAGAGTCCCGGCGCCACGACGTTGAGATCGAGCGGGCCTTTCTCCGCTACTCTCTTCCAGCGTCCGGTGCGCAGCAGAACACAATCACCGCTTTCGATCTTTACGCCGGTCTTCTTTTCCCAATCGCTCAGATCTTCGGCGTAGATGGCTTCGTCGTCGCCCATGTAAGGTACGCCCTTGAAGCGGGGCCAATCGATCAGAACGCCGCGCGTGAAGAAGCCGTCTTTGAACGCCATCACGTCGTTCTTCTCGGCGCCCCAGTGCGTGATGGCCGCGGCCGGAAAACCGTTATAGATGTGACCCTCGAAAATAAAGTGCGAGAGCGCATCGAAGTGCGTGCTGTTATTGCCGTGAAAGTTCACTTCGATGGTATCGACGGCATATCCGCTAGGACCGCGCATGCTGACGCCGTCGGTGAGCATGACGTGCTGCCAGGTGTAGCGCGGACGAGGGCCAGGGGCGCCCGGACCGGATTGCGGCGCTAGGGGTTTTTGATTTTCCGCTTCCGGCGAACCCTTGGGAGGAATATCGGCGTCCAGCGACAGGGAAACCGAAATCCCTTCTTTAACGAGCGCCGCCGCTTGTTTACGCTTGGCCGCCGTGATCAGGTTCGCTGTTCCGGCCATATCCTGCTTGCCCCAGCGGCCCCAGTTGGCAAGTTCGGTCATCCACCGATCGATGTCCGCCTTGGTCAGATTGCGCGGATATTTATCGTCTGCGCGCAACGGCGCCGCGAACTTGCCGGCCACCGCCACGCCGGCCAGCAATCCCAGCCAGCGCAGGCGCTCCCGCATTTCGAATTGAACAGAGTCCATGTTTCACGCTCCTTAGGCGTCGATGCGTTTGGTGATCCTATCCAGTGCGTCGCGGTCGATCGGATAACCCAGCCCGGGCGCCGTGGGCGCATGCACGTAGCCGTCCTTATCGATGCGAATCTTGTCTTTGTGGTACGGCCGGTCCACCAGATCCGCGGTGTGCGGCATCTCGAACCAGTAAGCGTTAGGTAGCGCGAGCTCCAGATGGAAATGCACCGCCAGGTCCAGCACATTTCCCCAGTTGTGAGGCGTGCATTCCAGGCCGAACGCGTCGGCCAGCATTCCAACCCGCATGGAACCGCTGATGCCGCCCACGTTGTCCGCGATCAGACGCACCACGCCGATGGCATCCTGCTTGATGTATTCGGCGAAGTCCGAAATCGATCCCAAAAACTCGCCCACGTGCAAGGGAAGGGCCAGCGCTTTCGCGAGATCGACCAGCCCTTCCAGGTCGGCGGTCCGGATGGGATCTTCGAACCACGCATAGTCGAGTTCATCCAGCAGGTGCCCCACCTTCATTGCTTCGAACCGGTTGTAGGCCTGCACTGGATCGTGCGCGATCACGAATTCATCCCCCAGCGCCTTGCGCACTTGCCTGATTTCCTCCATGTGACCCACGTACGAAGGGATCTCCGGACCATCCTTGTGCTGGCCTCTTCCGGGATGAATCTTGTAGCCTTTGTAACCGGCCTCTTTGGCTTTGAGAGCGTCCGGAATATAGTCCTCGATATAAGGCAAGTGCAACGAGCTGGCGTACGCCGCCATGCGGTCCTTCGTTCCGCCGCCGAGCAGCTTGTAAATAGGCCGGTCCACGGATTTACCCAAAATGTCCCACAGGCAAATGTCCGCCGCCGCCGCCTTATAATTGGGCCACGCGCCGCCGCTGCGGCTGGGCAAAGCGACAAACGCCGAAGCTCCAGGACGCGGGGTTGGTCCGCCGCCCGGGCGCGCCTGCGTGTTGAACCCAGCCTGGCTTTTCATGCCGGACGTGGCGTTCAGAGTGGGCAGCACATCCACGACGTTCTTGCCCACCAGCGCGGGTTTCGCCCATTCCAGCCAGCCCGTGGTGCGCTCCCGGTTGCCCAACGGGTAATTGCCTTCGATGCCGCTGTTGGTGACGATGGCGACGATTTCGCCCGTCTCGGTGGTGTTCAATCTGCGAACGTCGCCCAGATCGGTGAGGTAGACTTTGACCTCCTTGATGGTGAGATCGGGAAGGTCGCTTTTCTTCACTCCAACGCTTTGAGCGGCTGCGGCGCCAGGATCGGCTAGGGCCGCAAATCCGGCTGCCGTACCGGCGGCAGAAGCGGCGAAAAAGTTGCGGCGGGTCACCGCGTCCCTCAGCATGCGGGTTTTTTTGTCTCGGAGCACAGGAACCTCCGGCTCAGTCTACTACAGAAGGCGGCCCGGTTTCTGCCTGTTCCTACCTTTGCTGTGCCCTTGCTGTGTCCTTTGTGCCGGGACGCCGGATGAAGTACCATACTATTCGCGCTCCTCAACGAAAGGGACCATGCTGAATCACAAGGTCGGCGCGGCGCTCGCCCTGGTGGCGGGTCTTCTCTGGTGGTCTTCTTATTCGCGTGCCGTGGAGCGTCCGGACGTCACTTTCCGGATCTTTCAATTTCCCGCCGACAGCATTCCACGCATCGACGGCGATACTTCCGATTGGGATATTGTGCCGGACGATTACGCCATCGGAATCGACCAGCTCACCGATACCGAAGGCGGACATGGGTCGAAGTTCGACAAGTCCGATCTGGACGTTCGGGTGAAAGTGGGCTGGGTGAAAGGCCTGAATCGTCTCTACTTCCTGTACGAGGCGTACGACAATTATTGGGATTTCTCGCGGCCCGATCTGCACAACGACATCTTCGAGGTGGTGGTGGATGGGGACATGTCGGGCGGCCCTCTGATCGATCAATATCACAAGGATATTTGGACACCGGAAGCGGTGGGCGCGGCGCGCGCGGCCATCGACACGCGAATTTCGAGGGCGGAAGCCGAATGGTCGTTCCATGGAGCGCACGCTCAGAACTACCACATTTTCACGCCGCCGGCCGAGGGTAAGGATTGGGCCATGGCCTGGGGATGCGCGCCCTGGACCAAAGAGTTGCCCTACGCCAACGCCGCCTACAAATACAACTTTAAGCCGGGCGAATCCGGCAAGCTGGTGCTGGAGTTTTGGATTACGCCCTTCGACTACCGGGGCTGCGAAGGGCCACAGCGGGCCGTGGAAAGCGTCCTGGAGGAGAACAAGCTGATTGGGTTGTCCTGGGCCGTGATAGACTATGACGACGTGAATTCGAACAAGCGTTCCTTCTGGAACCTTTCGCATAAGCAGACCATGTACGGCAATGCGTCGGACCTGGTTGCCTTCCGGCTGATGCCGCTCGAGCCGAAATTTCGCAAACCGATACAGGCCGAATGGACCTACACGGTGGCGGACATGTCCAGGCGGCTGGTCGCGTTTCAGGACAAATCGGACGGCAAAGTGACATCCTGGCACTGGGACTTCGGCGACGGGGCTTCCTCCAACGAGCAAAACCCGATCCACGCATATGCCAAGGCGGGTGAGTTTTCGGTAATTCTGGATGTAGAAGGGCCGGCTGGAAAGTCGCGCCGCAATAAAGTATGGGAAGTCGCCGTTAAATAAGGCGATTTAATGAAGGAGATCGAGAAAATGGAACTGGTTCAAGACAGACGGACATTTTTCCAGAGTTTGGGCCTGGGCGCGGCCGCATTGGCGGCGCTGCGCCCCGGTGTCGCGGCCACTTCGTCCACCGGAAAGAAGATGGCGGGTCTTTTTCCCATCGGCTTCTCGCCATTCACCGAAGAGAATAAGCTGGACCTGGACGGTCTGGCGTCCCAGGTGCGGTTCTGCAATCGCGGCGGCGTGCATGGTTTTGTGTGGCCGCAAATCGCCAGTGGCTGGACCACATTAAGCGAGAAAGAGAGGCTGGACGGAGCTGAGGCCATCGTCGCGGCCGGCAAAGGGGGAGCCACCGCGCTGGTTATCGGAGTGCAAGCGCCGGAAATGGCCAGCGTCCTGCGCTACGCCAAGCACGCCTCGCAGCTGGGCGCGGACGCCATCGTCTCGCTTCCACCGGAGGGTCAGAACGACGACAAGGCGCTGCTCGACTTTTACCAACAGATCGGGCGCGCCACGGAACTGCCGCTCTTCGTGCAAAGCCAGGGATCGATGAGCGTGGACTTGATCCTCGAAATGTTCAAGACCATCCCCACCTTCCGCCAGGTGAAGGACGAAGCCGGCGATCCGCTGAAGCGCGTTACCGAGATACGCGCGCGAACCGACAACCAGTTGAAAGTATTCTCCGGATTCGGCGTACAGACCATGATCACCGAGATGGAACTAGGATTTTCCGGGCACTGTCCCGTGGTCAACGTAGCCGACGTCTACGCGTCCGCGTATGACCTATGGCACAGCGGCCGGAAACGCGAAGCGTTCGATATGTTTGGCAGAGTTTTAGCGCTCGACAGCATGGTGTCAGGCGGCAGCTTCGACGTCCTGATTGCTCGCGGGGTGTTGAAGCCCGGCGCGAAAGCTCGCCCGAATCCCGCCATGTCGGGAGGGGCCGCCGGGCCACCGCGCCATCGCGCTCCCGCGATGACCACTGAAGAAATCCAGCGGACGCTCAAAACCTACCTGGAACCCTACTTGAGAGGTTAGCGCGCGTGACAACTCCCGTCTTCGAGGCATCGTCCACAGAGCAGCGGCGAACACTCATTGGATTTCGTATTTGAGATTCCGCTTTTTGTATCCGCCCGATCATAGAAACGGGAGCGTTCGACGTGGACGAACGTGACTCACCCGGCCCGAAGTAAATTCACGTAAATTTCACTCAAATTCACCGATCTCAACCTTGCGAATCGGGCGGCCGAGTTTATACTGGGCGAAACAGGGTTCTTACAACTCAAAGTTCTAGAGTTCTGAGGGAGGTCTTGTGCCAAAGTTTGCCACCTGGTTCACTTATTTTTTTACAGGCTGCGTCCTGTTACTTTTCGTTACTTCCGGTCTGAATGGTCAGGCCACAACCGCGACGATTCTGGGTACCGTGTCCGATCCGTCTGGAGCCGCAATTCCAGGCGCAACCGTTCAGGTGAGGAACACCGGTACCAGCCAAAGCGAAGACGTAATGACCGATGCTCAGGGGCGTTATCGCGTTCCCGAGCTGAGCTTAGGCGAGTACGAGATCCACGTCACGAAACAAGGGTTTTCTACGGCGGTGCGAACCGGCGTGCCGCTTACCGTTGGTAGCCAGACGGTCGTCGATTTTTCGCTCGCGGTGGGACAACAGCAGCAAACGGTGACCGTGGAGGGCGCGGTCTCGCAGGTGGAAACCACTTCATCGGCGGTTTCCAACCTGGTGGAGCAGACGCAAATGCGCGAACTGCCGCTCAACGGGCGCAATTTCGGGGAGTTGATCCTGCTGGCGCCGGGCGTGCAGGCCGTTGCGGCAGGCGGCTCGTTTTACGGGAAAACGGACAACTATTCGATCGCGGGCTCCCGGCCGGAGGGGCAGGCGTTTCTGCTGGACGATGTCAACGTCTCGGGGTTTTGGAATCATGGAACGGGTTCCGGCGCGCTCGGCACGCAGCTCGGCCTGGATGCCATCTCCGAGTTTCAGACCCTGACCGACACCTACAGTGCCCAGTTTGGCGGAAGCGGATCGGTGATTAACGCGGTGACACGCTCGGGCACCAACAGTCTCCATGGCTCCGCGTACGAGTTTCTGCGCAACAGTTCTCTGGACGCCCGAAATTTCTTCGATCCGCAGAATATCGCGCCCTTTCGCCGCAACCAGTTCGGAGGCACTTTCGGCGGCCCCATCAAGAAGGACAAGATGTTTTTCTTCGTAAACTACGAGGGGTTGCGGCAGTTGCTGGGTGAGACTCAAATCGCTTTTGTTCCGGACGCGAACGCGCATCAGGGTTTACTGCCTTGTGCCGCCGCGCCGGGTGCGCCCTGCGGCGCCAATGGACTCGCCAATGTCGGGGTGGCTCCCAGCGTGGCTTCCACTCTGGCGCTTTACCCGCTACCAACCAGTGAGCTTGGCGGCGGAGTCGGTTCACTCACCAACGTCGCCAGCCAGATCGGCCACGAAAATTATCTCCTCGCCCGCTTCGACTACACCATCTCCACCAACGACTCGTTGTTCATGCGTTACGTCCGCGACACCGCGAACCTGGTGGAGCCTTTCTCGGGTTCCAGCATTCCGCTTTGGCCGGAACAAGACATCACCGCCAATCACTACGCCACCATCGAAGAGAGACACATCATTTCGCCAACGCTGATCAATATTGCTCGCATCAGTTATATCCGGCCTGAGGATTCGGCCGCCCCGACGTCCAGCCTCGCGCCGCTCGAGTACTTCCCCGGCCGGGAAAATGGCGAAGTAAGCTTTGGGACCGGCAACATCAGTTCCATTGGAGTGAATCAATTGCTTCCCTTTGGTCTCCCGGAGAACAAGTTTTTCTATGGTGACGACGTTTTGTGGACTAAAGGCGCGCACAGCATCAAGTTTGGTATGGAAGTGGAAAGGGTGGATAGCAATACCTACGCTCCGTTTCTGTGGGGCGGTCAGTGGACCTTCCCCAGCCTGCAGGCGTTTCTGCAGGGTACGGCGGCTACCATCGTCTCGGCCTTCCCGAACCAGGACGACGGCTACAAGGATTTTCGCGAGCTCTTCCTGACGCCGTACATCCAGGACGACTGGAAGGTGACCTCCAAGCTGACCGTCAATATGGGGCTCCGTTACGAATACGAGACCAACCCGTCGGAGGTCACACATCAAATGACCGCCTTCCTGGATCCTCCGTTCGGAGGCTTCCAGCCTGTGACCCACGCCTTTTACAAAAACCCGTCGACGAAGAATTACAACCCGCGAATCGGTTTAGCCTACGATCCGTTCAACGATCACAAGACCTCCATTCGCGCCGGTTTCGGGCTGTTCCACGATCTCTTGCTGCCGCGCCTTTACGATCCGGGTTACTGGCTTAATCCGCCGTACGCGATCGGCGTGCAGTTGCAACCCAATTACCCCACGCCATTCGCCGGCAACGGCATCCTGCCTCCGCAAGCCTCTCAGGTGGAGGGAATGAACTACTATTTGGACAACACGCCTTACGTCGTTCAGTACAACTTTAATATCCAGCGTGAGCTGGGGGCCGGAAACATTCTCACCGTTGGATATGTGGGGTCTGAGGGAGTTCACCTGATACAAAGCGTCGATGAGAACCCCCCTACGCTCACTAGCGGCACAATCTACAATCCGGTCTTCGATGCGGTGCTTACCTCCTCCGGTAGCGTTGAGATCCCCAACGGCGGCCGCGTGAATCCCAGCCCCCTGGTGGGAGCTCTCAGCGAGAAAAACGCCATTGGGCACTCTCATTACAACTCGCTGCAAGCCAGCTTCAATCGCCGCTTCAGCCACGGTCTTCAGGCGCAGGCTGCGTATACTTACTCGAAATCGATTGACAACGGATCCACCACCTACGGTTTGGAAGGGGCGCAGCAGGACCTCTCGAATCCATACAACGCCGCCAACGACGTCGGCCCGTCGCTGTTCGATCACAGGCACAGTTTTCGAGCCAGCTTCGTTTACGCACTTCCGTCCCCCAACCATACTTTGCTAAAGGGATGGCAATGGAGCGGGATCTTCACCGCCGTCACCGGCGCTCCCATGGACATACTGGACGGACCGAACATGTCCGGTTTGACCAACGACCGTCCGAACGTCAATCCCAGCTTCAGCGGCAATCCCGTGATCGGCGACGTTGCTCAATGGGTCAATCCGGCCGCGTATTCGCTCGAGGCGGTAGGTACCCTGGGAAATCTCGGCCGCGATACGGTGATCGGACCCGGATTGTGGAGTTTCGACACCGCGGTGATGAAGGACACCCGGATCACGGAAGCATTGCGTGTTCAGTTCCGGGCCGAATTCTTCAATATTTTCAATCACGCAAATTTCAATCCTCCGCCGAATCTGGGCGTATTCATTTTGAATCCGAACGGCACCTCCACTGCCAACCCGACGTTCAGCGAGCTTACGTCTACGTCCACCACGTCGCGGCAGATTCAGTTCGGCGTGAAGTTCTTGTTTTGACGGGAGCGCGTTTCCACCGGCGTTATTTGACTTCGACCAACTCAATGGCTTCGCGGCCGGGGCCTTCGATCATCACTGCGCGGGTGTCACCCAGCTGGTAGGGTTTCGTCAAGAACCGCACGCTTTCGCGGTGCAGCTTGGCCATCCACGCGTCCAGGTTTGAGACGCTGAGCGCGAAGTGATCCAGCACCTGGCCGCGGCTGGGGGCGAGCGGCGTTTCGTGCTGCTGGACATGCCAGATCACTTGTATATCGTCGAAAGTGACGCCCGCAAGCTGGCGCAACATTCCGCCGCGCTCCAGCGAAACCCAGGAACGTTCGGGGCGCGGAACCTTGCAATTGGCCGCGGTGAGCGGCGCCGGTCCGGCCGTCGAAGTGGGCTTGCCGTTGAGATGCTGCTGGTACCACAGGCGCGCGCAGTATGGATCTTTCTCGAAAAGGTGCACGTGATTGAGGTGCTCCACCGTATCGTTCCCGTTAAACTCGATGAGAGCGCCATCGGGGCCTTCGAAAAATCCGAAGCCCGCGCCATGCGTCGGCTGCATGCCCTTCGCGATGGCGTCCGCGATCTGCGCCTTGGTGCGGCCGAAAGTGTCGCCGTAGCCGGGCCAGGTATCGCTGCTGACGAAAACGCTGCCGCCCTCGTCCGACGTAAACATGGGCACCAGGCGGACCTCCTTGCGCTGCTGGAAAAGCGCGAGGCTTTTATGCACGTCCAGGACTCGCCATCCGAAATGCCACAGCGCGGTCTGCGGCTGCGTGGGTGGCGGGGCATTCACCTTGGTAAGCAACACGAATACGTTGCCCGCCTTCAGCGCGGGGAGGCCGGCGAAACTGGATTTCGTTGTGCTCGGAAACTGGAGCATGTAGAAAGCTATGGCGGCGTCGGGATCGACGGAGTTCAAGTGAACGTGATGGAAGCCGGGAGCGGGGAGCGGGGCTTGCGCTTGGCCCTTCAGCGTCACGATCGCGCTCAAAATACCGGCCCAAACGAGAATTTTCATGGTAGGGAAATTATACACTCGGACTCGACCGCGCCGATGAGATCCGCCCTACCGGCCGCGCGTCCTTTGTTCGGCCGGCGCAATGGTTATTTGATTTCCACCAACTCAATTGCTTCGCGGCTGGGGCCTTCGATCATCACGGCGCGTGTGTCACCGAGCCGGTAGGGCTTCGTCAAGAACCGCACGCCTTCGTGGCGCAGCTTGGCGATCCACGGGTCGAGATCGGCGACGCCGAGCGCGAAGTGGTCCAACACATGGCCGCGACTGGGGGCGAGGGGCGTTTCGTTCGGCTGGACGTGCCAGGTAATTGCCACGTCGCTGAAAGTGACACCCGCGGGCTGGCGCAACATACCGCCACGCTCCAGCGCGGGCCAGGAAAGCTCCGGCCGCGGGACCTTGCAGTTGGCTTCCGTGAGCGGTTCGTGTCTGGTCCCGGCGGGCGGCACGGCATTGAGATGCTGCTGGTACCAAAGCTGGGCGCAAAAAGGTTCCTTCTCGAAAAGATGCACGTGATTGAAGCGCTCCACCGGCATGTTGCCCTGGTACTCGATGATGGCGCCGTCGGGACCCTGGATATAACCGAAGCCGGCGCCGTGTGTGGGTTGAATGCCCTTAGCCTTAGCGTCCGCGATCTGCGCCCTGGTGCGGCCGAGCGATCCCTCGAAGCCGGGCCAGGTGTCGCTGCTGACGAACACCGAACCGCCTTCGTCAGTGGTATATAGCGGTAACAGGTGGACCTCCGCGCGTTGCTGGAACAGGGTCAGGCTTTGGTGCACGTCCACGACATGCCAGCCGAAGTGCCAAAGCGCGGTCTGGGGCTCAACGGGGGGCGGGGCGTTCACCTTGGTGAACAGCACCCATACGTTTCCAGCCTTCAGAGCAGGCCGGCCGGCGAAGCTGGATGTAACCGTACTCGGAAACTGGCGCACATAGAAATCGATGGCGGCGCCGGGATCCACTGAGTTCAAGTGCAGGTGATGGAAGCCGGGCGTCGGGAGCGGCGCCTGGGCCGTAGCGGCCGAAGCAAGGACGAGCGCGAGCGACAGACCACGGAGCTTGAATGCGTTCAACCTAATGCCTTCAACCTAGTGCGTTCAACCCTGGCGAAGCTACTTCGCCTCTTCTCCGGGTGGAGGAGCGCTAATGTCGCCTGGGCGGCGGACATTCGGCGGCGTCCAGCCATCGTTGGAAGGACCATTCTGGAAGAATCGGGCGTCGTAACTGTAAGGGCCCGACGCGTACATTGCATTGGCCTGGCCGAAAATCTTGCCGGCTCTGATGGTATCGTCGTGGACCTTCTTGACCAGCGCCTGGTACCTTTCGTCGCTCTGTGGAAATCCGGAGAACTGGCTTAAATCGTTGTTGCCGGTGATCACCACATCGATGCCAGGCACCCGGGCGATATCATAGGCGTTCGCTACGCCCGTGGGCGTCTCGATCATCACCACTACCAGCATGTTGTCGTTGATGGTGTTGTGATAGGAAATCCCATTGATGCCCCAGATGCTGGCGGCCTGGCCGGCGCCCGAACTTCGCCGTGCGAAGGGAGGATATAGCGACCACTTAACTGCTTCCCGGGCCCGGTCCACATCGTCCACGGTAGGGACGATAACCCCCAGAACCCCGATATCGGTGGCGTGCTGGATATGCCATTCCTGCGCATCCGGCAGACGGATCATGGGAGTGGCCGCCACGTGCGGACACGCGGCGATCATGGCTTCGATGTCCCTGAACTCGAGCGTGCTGTGCTGCATTTCGAACCAGGTATAGTCGTAGTGTTTCGCCTTCTCGCAATACCCGGCCGGATCGAATTTGCTTTGGGTGAAGCTGAAGACCTGCTTCCCATCCAAAAGTTTTTGCTTGGCGGTGTTGTAAAGTTTCCCTTTGCCACCGGCGGGAGCCGCGCCCTGTTGGGCCCACGCCGCGGTTGAGGCCGCCATTGCGGCCAGCGTTAGAAGAACTAATATCTTCCCTATCTTCATATCCGAAAATCCTCTTTCAGTGTTTTGGTACGTTCTTCGCGATCGCTACGGATTGCCGGCTTTCATATCTCCCAACGAGGCACGCAGGTTCTCGATCACGTATTTGCGCCGAAACGCAATGTTCTCCTGGATGGTCCCGTCACCAGGCCGCACGGGATCGTAATCGAGCGACACCCAGCCATCGTAACCGCGGCTCCGCAGCGCCGCGATGAAACCGCTGAAGTCGACGCCGCCGGTTCCAAGCTGTTTGTACAGATTGTCTCTGGCATGCTCCTCCTTGCTCGGCGCGGGACCCTTCCATCCGGATTTCGCCGGACTGTACTTCACAATGACATCTTTGAGGTGAACGTCGGCGATGCGCGGAAACCAATCGTTCACGAACTTGATCGGATCGGTGCCGCCGAGGCTCAAGTGCGCCGTATCGGCAACCAGGAACACATACCGGGGGTCGGTCAGATCCATAATGCGTTTCACTTCGGCTGAGTTGGTATCGATCAGGGTCCAGTTATGAGGATGGAAGGTAAATTTCACGCCTGCATCCATGCAGCCCTTGCCGATCTCATTCAGGGTTTTCGCGAGGACGCTCATTTCTTCCGTGGTCCACCAGTTCGGCGCCGGATGGGCGGCCAGGTCCCGGTTGGTGAGATTGACTTTCAGCACGTGGCCGCCGCACACGGCGATGTGGTCCCTCGCCAGAGCGATATTGTCCGCCACGGTTGCGCGAACCGCCGCGGGATTCTGGGGATCATAGTAGTCGCCGCCGCCCCAATAATTCGCACAGGCAACATTGTACTTGTCCATGCGGGTTTTCAGCTCTTTGGCGCTGCCGCAGCTTTTCTCCAGCAGCATGCTGGCTTCCACGCCCTGGAAGCCGTAATCGGAGATCATCTTGAGCGTGGAGTCTGGTTGACCATCCATGACGCGGAACATACCGGACGTGCAGGCCCAGCGAAACTTGTCGCCGGGCATGGCTTGAGCTGCCCGAAAAGCGGCAGCCGCGCCGATACTCGCCTTCAGAAAATTGCGACGATGCAACATTTGAATCCTCCTCAGCCAACGAATCGCCGCGGTCCTCAGTCCCGGCCGCCCATCAGCGTCTTGACGGCGAGCGAGCAGCCCCCTTAACGGCGTTCCACCCGCGGCGTACGACCGGTTTCGAGTTTACCACCGGGGCCCCTGGCTCGCCAGCACCGTACGCCGGAAGCCCCCAGTTCGGCCAGCTACCTCAGGAGAATACACGCCGGACTTGCCATCGGAACATAGTCACCGGTTGGCGTAAGCGCGCCGCTGGAGCGGTCGACGGCGAAGACGGCGATATTGTTCGTCGCCGAGTTTCCCACGTATAGAAACCGGCCGTCGGAAGTTAATGTGAACTGACGTGGAGTTTCGCCTCGCGTCCACGTCCAGTTGGGCTTTGCTCCAGCCCTGACCGTGCCGCTCCGCGATAGCGGGAATGAGACGATGCTGTCAAAGCCGCGATTGGAGCCATAGAGAAATTTGCCGTCCGGCGAGACGGCGATCTCGGCGCAGGTGTTCACTCCACGATAGCCCGGAAGCAACGTGGAGTGGGTCTCTTGGAGCGTCAGTGCGCCAGCCTGCGGCGACCAAGAGTAGACATTGATGCTCGATCCAATTTCGTTAATCGAATACATGACGTTGCCCTCTGGGTGAAAGGCAAAATGCCGCGGACCCGAGCCTGGTTGCGACGCCACAAACGGCGTGGGAGCAGCGCTTAGCTTTCCCGTTTTCAGATCCAGAATAAAAATGTAGGTGCGGTCCTGGCCCAGGTCCTGTAATAGAACGAACTTCCCGGAAGGGTCCGCTTGGATCATGTGCGGATGAGCCTGGGTCTGCTTTGGCCCCAGATCGCCCTTGTGGAAGATGGTTTGAGCGGGATCGCCCACGCCTCCGTTCCCCAGTATTGGAAGCACCGAGAACGAAGCGCCGCCCCAGGAGGCCGTCAGCAAATACTTACCGCTGGGGTGAACGCTGATGTGTGCGGGGCCGGCGCCCGGAGGGGTTGAGTTGGGCGCCGAATTGATGAAAGTAAGCGACCCGTCGGAATTGGCTTTATAGGCGGTGACGGCCCCATTGGGATCGGCGCCTTCGTTTCCAACGTACAGGAAACTCCTGGTTTGATCGAGGGCCAGAAAGGATGGGTTGTTGGGAGCCGGAGTCATGCCGGCGAACCCCAGCGAGCCGGTGATCCGATCCCGGGTAAAGGTGGCGATCCCATTTGCCGACGGGTCCGAGTTATAGGCTCCGCCGACATAAGCGTAGTCGCGGGAAACTGAGCCGATGGCTTTTTCTTGCGCCTGTGAGACAGATTTGGCTAGCCTTGTAAATGCGAAGGCTGCCGCCGATTTCTGCAACACGTTACGGCGCGTCAACCGGGTGCGGTGATTTGAGTTCATCATTCGATGCTACGTCGGCCGACGCTTCGGCGGCGCTTTTGGCGTTTCGGTTCTCAGTCTGTGCGAAGTTCTGTGTGAAGTCTAGTACGCTTAGTTTCGACTCTGATATAATGCGGCTGCTTGGTGAGATCCGCAAGGCCAACGAAAGTGAAATGTAGTCGAATTCACGTGAGTTGGAGCCTTTCCGGGTGGCAGCCTGATCAGGGGTGGGTATGAGTGACACGCTGGAAGTTGAACGGCCCAAGAGGGATTCGCGTTCTGCGTCTCTGGCTCCCGTCAGTCCCACTGAAGTTCGCGAGCAGTTGCACCGAATTCTTTCCAGCCAGACATTTCGAGCGGCTGAAAGGGAGAAGTCCTTCCTGCGCCACGTTGTGGAGCGGACGATTGAGGGACGGGGAACTGAGCTCAAGGAATATACGATTGGCGTGGAAGCCTTCGAGCGTGGCGACGGATTCGACCCGCGGCGCGATACGATTGTGCGCACCGAGGCTCGGAACGTGCGACGCCGGCTAGCCCGTTATTACGAAGAAGAGGGCCACAGCGATCCGGTTCGAATCGAATTGCCAAAGGGCGGCTACGCGCCGCAATTCCTGGAATGGCCGCGGACTGATACAGAACCCGTTGTAAGCGCTCCAGTCAAAATTCCCGAGGCCCAGACTGCCACGGCGGCTGGATCGGAGGCTCCGGCTCCGCGCGCGTTTTTCGAGCTAGGGCGGGTAAGGCGGTGGTGGATTGCCGGCATAGCGGTAGTGGCGTCGCTTCTGGCGATCGCCGCATGGTGGTCCCACGCGCGCGCGCTCAGCGGCCCTCGGGTCGTGGATGGCGCCTCCATTGCGGTGCTCCCGTTCCAAGACTTGAGCGCCGGCCGGGACAAAGAAGGCGAGATTTTGAGCGATGGGCTCACCGAGGAGCTCATCGAGTCGTTGGCGCGAATCCCGCATCTGCGTGTGGTAGCGCGACCCTCGGCTTTCGCCTACCGGGGCAGAACCGTGGATATCCGCAAAGCAGGACGGGAGATGGGCGTACGCGACATCCTGGAAGGGAGCATCCGCATATCCAACGGCCGGGTGCGGATCGTGGCTCAGTTGGAAGATACAACCAACGGCTATCAGATATGGTCGCAGAGTTTTGACCGGAAGTTTGACGATATCCTGGCGGTGCAGGATCAGATCTCCACCGCCATCATGCAGTCGCTGGGTGTGCAACTGACGGGCGCGGCGAATCTGAAAACCGGTGCGTCTCCGTCCCTGGCAGCCTATCAGGATTTTTTGCAGGGCCTCTATTTTCTGAATCAGAGTACGGCGGAAAATATCCGCACTTCCATTCATTACTTCGACCGCGCGGTGGCCTCCGATCCGGGGTTTGCGCCCGCGTATAGCGGACTAGCAGCCGGATACGCGGCGATTGCGGGCTATACGTCCACGCCCTCCCAGGAAGTGGTGCCCCTGATTCGAGCGGCGGCCTCGAAGGCCCTGCAACTGGACGACACGCTAGGAGAAGCGCATCTGTTTCTAGCGCGGGCGGATACCTACGAAGCCAAGTGGGCCGATGCGGGCAAGGAATACTGGCGTGCGCTGGAACTGAGCCCCGGCAGCGCGGCCGTGCATCGTTATTATGGCGATTACCTGCTTCGAACCGGACACCTCGAGCCGGCGCTGGCGGAAGGTCGAATCGCGCTGGAACTGGATCCGTTGTCGCCGCCAGTGGCGCGGTTTGTGGGCGACATGCTCTATTACCTGGGGCGCTACGATGATTCCATCGCTCACCTGCAGAAGGCACTGGAGCTCAATCCTACTTCGGGCATTCTCCATCAGGAGCTGGGTTTGGTTTACATGAGCCGTCCGGCGACCTACAAGGAAGGCATTGTCGAATGCGAACGAGCCCGGGACCTGATGGAAGGGGACCCCTGGGTCACCAGCCAGTTGGGGTACGCTTATGCGCTGGCAGGCAGAGCGGCGGAAGCGCGCGCTATTTTGCGGACGCTGGAAGCGCGTTCGCAGGATCATGTCCGAGCTTTGGCTGTCGCGCGGGTGTACACCGGTTTGGGTGATCGCGATCAGGCCATCGCGTGGTTGAAGAAAGCTATCGAACAGCACGATGTCAACCTTTACATCGGCTCCGATCCGGTTTACGCGCCGTTGCGTACCGATCCGCGCGTTCGTATTCTGCTGGCGAAGGCCGAATCCGGGAGGACCGCATTGGTTCCTGTTCCTTAGCATTCCCTTCACGTTAAACTTCACCCCTATTCACGCGCCTGGTATTGCTCAATACCGGGCAAGGGCTAGATAATCCAGAGCGGCACGCCTGTCACCGTGCCACAGTTATGCTGCGGCTTCAAATGCAGAGGGGTTCTTTTGGAGCCATTGCAGTGCAATCACATCTTTGGGGGAATCGTGAAAATAAAATCGACAATGTTCGTCGTGGTTTGCTTGCTGTTGGCCTTCTCGTCATCTTTCTTGATGGCGCAGACCGCAGCCACCGGCGCGCTTCAGGGAACGGTCACGGACGCTTCTGGCGCCGTGGTTCCCAACGCGACCGCCACATTGACCAGTACAGCTACCGGTCAGGAACGCACTGCCACTACTGGCGGGGACGGCACGTATCGATTTCCACTGCTGCCGCCGGGAACTTATGATCTCAAGTTCGCCGCAGCTGGATTCAAGGGAGCCGAGGCTAAAGGTATCGTCGTGAACGTCACGGAGACCCCCGTCTTCGATCAGAAGATGGAAGTGGGCGGCGGTACAGAACAAGTTACCGTGGAAGCCAATGCCGAAGCGCTTCAAACCACCAGTTCCGCGATGGGTACTGTCGTCGGCTCGGCAGAAGCAACCGCGATCCCGCTCACCACGCGCAACTACACGAATCTGTTGGGCTTAACCGCGGGCGTGGCGGCGGACGTGGGCAACGCCGGCGCGCTGGGACGCGGTGGAATGGAATTCTCGGTGAACGGCAATAACAGCGCCTTCAACACCTTCCAGATGGACGGCGTGAATATAACCAGCTACGGCGGCAGCGGGTTCGTTACCGAAAGTCAAAATTATCCCACCATCGGAATTCCGAATCCGGACACCATTGCGGAGTTCAAGATCCAGACATCGACCTACGATGCCGGCTACGGCCGCAATCCCGGCGCCAATGTGAACGTCATTACAAAGTCCGGCAGCAACTCGCTGCACGGAGACGCGTTTGAGTTTTTTCGCGATACCATTCTGAATGCCAACGACTTTTTCGAGAACCGGGCGGGCGGGCCGAAGCAGGTGTTCAATCAGAACCAGTTCGGCGGCACCCTGGGCGGGCCAATCGTAAAAGACAAACTGTTCTACTTTGTCTCCTACCAGCAGACCGGGCAGAAGAACGGGATCACAAACCAAGGTTTTTCGACGGGTGTCACGTTGCCTCCCATTCCCACCGGCGATCGCTCCAATACGGCCGCGTTTACCCAGGCGCTGGGTGCGGCGATGTGCCCTCAAAATCACCCCGGTAATACACAATTTGAGACCTTTCCCGGATTTATCGCGCCGGGCGCGGGCTTGCAGGTGGCCTGTAACGGATCGGACATCAACCCCATCGCGATTAAGTTTCTCCAAGCCCAGACCGCTAGCGGAAGTTACTTCATTCCCAGTTCTGGCACGTCAAATTTCCTGAGCGGCGTTGCCTACAGTGTTCCCGCAATCGACAACGAATATCAGGGCATGCTGAACCTGGATTACCTCATTAACTCGAAAGAAACTCTGGCTTTCCGGTTCTTCCGCTCGATGGAGCCCCAGTCCGCCGCCTTCCCCACGGGGAGTATTGGCCCGGCGCTGCCTGGAAGCCCGGGAAGCGATCCCCTCGGCTACCACAATATGGTCACCAAACTGACAAGCATCGTGACCAACAGCCTCGTCAATGAATTGCACGTTTCCTATCAGCGCACGTACTCGGATTCCAAGCAGTACCCGCCGACTAGCACCTATGCCTCCAACATTTACGGCACACCTTCCGGCACGAACCAACTGGGCGGTGGTATCCCGTTCACTCCGCTCATTTTCGTCCTTGGAGAATTCGAGGCGGGCGGCAGCTTGTATTACGACAATCTGACGGCTAACCTACAGGCTCAACTGGGCGATCAAGTTTCCTGGAACGTCGGCAAGCATACCATCCGGTTCGGTGGCGAGTTCGAACAGGTTCATTGGGTCTGGGATTTCAACGGTCTCTCTCACGGGAGCATGCTCTTCCCGAGCTTTGACGATTTCCTGATTGGACTGCCGGGCGACTGCGGCCCAGCGGTGGCTGGCTCGTGCAACGGTACCCCCGCCAGCAACATTCTCGAGACCATCTTAGCCGTGCGCAGCGGTGCGGTCGGCATCGTGCACGGGTACGAGGCCAAGAACGGCTACGCCTTCTTGCAGGATGACGTCAAGGTCAACAACAGACTTACCCTGAACCTCGGCCTACGCTGGGAATACGACGGATTGATGGCGGACAAATATGGCAACTCCACCACGCTTTGGCTCTCCGAGTTGCAGAGCGTCAACAATCCAGCTACGTTCCCCAGCAGCCCCGCTACGGCGACTCCCGCCGGCTGGGTGGTGGCGCCTAACTACGACTCCAAAACTTGGGGACCGCTTCCAGCCGGTGTCTTCCAACGGAGCAACCCGGTTCCCACCAAGAACGGCACGCCACTGGACGATTTCGCTCCCCGTGTGGGGTTGGCCTGGCAGCCGTTCGGCAATAAGCTGGTGGTTCGCAGCGGCGCTGGCTTCTTCTACAACCGCGTTCCCGGCAGCACGCTGGCTCAGTCCATCACGCAGGGGCCGCCCTACTCCGACACCCTCGACCAGGGCCCTTCAACGAATCAGTTTTCCTCTCTGGCCGAACCTTTCTCAAGCATTCCGGCTGGAACTTTCCCCGCGCGCTGGCTGAACTTCGCCAACAACCAGGGATCGGATCTTTCGACGTCTTTCAACGTCGACAGACTGATCACGCCGCTGGTCTACGAGTGGAACTTCAACCTGCAGTACCAGCTGGCGCCAACCTGGACGCTGGAAACCGGCTATGTCGGTTCGCGCGGGATTCATCTGATGAACTCGATACAGTCCCTAAACGGAGCCTACCTGGCTTCCCCCGAAGATCCGATTAACGGCGTCACCGAGAACACGGATGGGAACGCCCGCCTGCGTGTGCCTTACCTCGGCTTCTCCCCGACGGGTCTGCAGGCCTTGACGAATCAGGGAGATTTCAAATACAACGGTTTGCAGGTCACTCTGCGCAAGCAGATCTCGCACGGCCTGACCTTCCAGGCTGCCTACACTTGGGCCAAGTCGCTTACGACGCAGAACAACAATTTGCAGACCAACGTCAACAACCCGCTGGATCCGGTTTACGGACCGAATGCCTTGTTCCGGCCGCAACGGCTGGTGATTAACTACACGTATGAGATTCCGAGCAAATTGAGGGGACCGGCGGGAGTTCTTACCAGTGGATGGAGCATCTCAGGCATCACCACCATCCAGGACGGCGATCCGCTTACCGTCTCGGACAGCACCGGCGGTCAAATCTACGGCCAGCCCTCTTCGGTAGGTTCATACCCTTCGACCGCGGAAATGGCTCCTGGCATGACCTACGCCAATTTGGTGACGCCGGGTGGGGTGGAGTCCCGGCTCGGAGGCGCCAGTGGCGGGCCGGGTTGGGTCAACGCGAACGCTCTCGCTCCCATTCCGATCGTCGGCGCCACGCCCGGTGTCCCCGGAACTGGTGGTACGGGTTATGGCAACACGGGCACGGGAATCATTCTGGGCCCCGGCGAGTTTAATTTCGATACTGTCTTTGCGAAGACGACCCGGGTAGGTGGCATTCACGAGAATGGCGTGCTGCAGTTCCGTGCGGAGTTCTTTAATCTCTTCAACCATCCGCAGTTCTCTAATCCGGCGCTGGAACAGGGAAGTGGCAACTTCGGCCAGATCACCAGTGCTTCGGTAAACCCCCGCTTGGTGCAGTTGGCTCTGAAGTACGTGTTCTAGGCGTGAGCCGCGCCCCGCTATGATGGAAAGGTAGGGCCGCTCGACCACTGTATGCACCACTACGCCGGCGCAACTCGGGACATCTGACGGATAATGTGATGCGCTGGGGAGTTCTGAGGGCCGTCGCTTCGCTGGCTGCGGTGTCTTGCTGGGCAGCCACGGATTTTAGCTTGATCGACGCGGTGAAGCGCCGTGACATCAAGGCGGCCGATGCCCTTCTGGCGCGGCGCGTCAATGTGAACGCGGCCCTGCCGGACGGAGCCACGGCGCTGTCGTGGGCCGTCTTTCTCGATCTGCCGGACCTCGCCGGCAAGCTGATACAAGCTGGGGCGAACGTCAACGCGGCGGGTGAGTATGGCGAAACACCCCTTACCCTGGCGCTGGCCAACGGCGATGTCGCGCTGGCCGCCCGGCTGCTCAAAGCGGGCGCCGATCCGAAAGCCACTCGCTGGAACGGCGAGACCACGTTGATGATCGCGGCGGGGACGGGCAGCGTGGAGGAAGTGAAGCTGTTGCTCGCAGCCGGCGTGGACGTGAACGGCGCGGAGCCTCGGCGGGGTCAGAACGCGCTGATGTGGGCCGCCGCGGAAGGGCATCCGGATGTGGTGGACGTCCTGATCAAGCAAGGTGCGCGGGTGAATGCCGCCACCAAGAGCGGCTTCACTCCCTTGGCATTCGCGGTCATGAAGAACGACGCAGCCTCGGTCAAGCGCATCATCCAGGCCGGCGCGGATCCCGACTATGCTTTGCCGGACCACGCTTTGCCGGACCACTCTTTACCGGACCACTCTTTACCGGACAAAGACGGGACCAGGATGCTGACCGTTGCGGGATCTTACAAAAGTTCCCAGGCTGCCATCGCACTCCTGGACAATGGCGCCAATCCGAACTTCGCTGACCACAAGGGTCTAACGCCGTTGCATCTGGCGGCCGAGGCCGGCGCAGTGGACCTGGTGAGGAAGCTGCTGTCCAAGGGCGCTGCTCTGGATGTCCGTACATACCAGGCGAACAAAGCGAGCGATCCAAACGACAAGGACTTAGTCTTATTCTCCTTCTCCGGCGAACAGACGCCGCTGCTTCTCGCGGCCAAGTTCAACCGCGTGGATGTAATGCGCGTGCTGATTGAGGCGGGCGCCGATACCAAGCTGAAGGCGCAAGATGGAAGTACGTTGTTTCTCGCGGCGGCTGGGAGCGGTCACGTGGAGGCTGCCCGATACGCACATCAGTTCGACAGGGATTTAAAGGCCGTTGACGACGAGGGCGGCACCGCGATGCATGCGTCCGTTAGCGGTACCTGGCAAATGGCCACGCAGCAGGAAGTGACCGAGTTGGTTCAGTATCTGGCCGACCTGGGAGTTCCTCCAGACGAACTGGATCATAAGGGGAGGACTCCCATTGACATTGGCGACCATGCTCCGCTAGATCAGCCCGTCCAACGGCTCGCCGACATCATCGTGAGCCGCGGCGGTACGCCACGCCATTTTCCGAAAGAATACGTGAAGCCCGGCTCGAGGAGTGAAAAATGAAAGCGCTATTTGCAATCGCGGTCCCGATGGCTTTGGTTGGATTTTGCTCGCACGCCATTGCGCAGATCGTCCTCCCTCCGCAGGCGCCGCCTCCCATCCCCAATGCCGACGCCTACTATAAGCTGGGCCCGGATTCCCTTCCCCAGGACGGCGTGCCGAAAGGCGAATTGAAAGGCCCGTTCAGCATTCCGAGCGAAGCCTACCCTGGCACGCAACATACTTATTGGGTCTACGTTCCGGCGCAGTACAATCCCGCCAAGCCGGCGGATCTTTTGGTTTTTAACGACGGCCACGCCTACATGAATCCCGAGGGAGACGCCCGGGCTACCAACGTACTCGACAATCTCATCTATCGGCGGGAAATCCCAGTGATAATTGGCGTTTTTATTAATCCTGGCCGGCGTCTCGATCAATCGGAAGCGACCAACGCCGATTGGGGCGACAGGAGTACGAACCGGCCAACGGAATACAACTCGCTGGACGACAAGTACGCTCGCGTGATTGTGGACGAGCTGCTGCCGCCGCTGTACAAGGATTACAACATCTCCAAAGACCCCGATCGCCACGGGATCGGGGGGTGCAGTTCTGGGGGCATTGCGGCGTTCACGGTGGCCTGGCAACGCCCCGATAGTTTCCGCAAGGTGTTCACCATGGTGGGCAGTTTCACCAACCTGCGCGGCGGCAACGAATACGCCAATATCGTCAGAAAGAGCGAAAAAAAGCCGATCCGCATTTTCCTTCAGGACGGCCGCAACGACAACCGTTCGCTCGCGCTCAATGGCGCCTATGCCGAAGAGCATGACATATTTTTTCAAAATGTCCGGCTCACCCAGGCGCTTACCGACAAAGGTTACGAGGTGAATTACACCTGGAGCATCGGGAAACACGGCTTGAAGCAGGGCGGGCTACTGTTGCCGGACATGCTGCGCTGGCTGTGGCGCGATCAGCCCGTCTCCACCGATCCCCGCAACATGGAGGAGCGCTCGTTCGCCGCAGCGGCTCCTAAGATGGCTGGCTCTAAGACTAATTGACGGTGTCTGTCGAAAAAACTCCTTGCTGCGCGGGATGTCAAGCGTCCTTGGACTTATTCTTGCTCCCTTTCGGTCTTCCGCGGCGCTTCACCTCCGTCAACCACTTCGGGGGACGGCCTCGGCGTTTGCCCTGCCCGATATTCAGGCGCTCCAACACAACGATAGCTTCGGAGATTTGCTCGCGCTCTAAACGAAGATCCGCCAGCATTTTGTTAATATCCATTTTTCCAGCGTACCGTGAGAGGGGATCTGCTGTCACGAATCTATTTCGTTTTTGTGTGTGCGATTTAATTTAATCCCCTTTCGCGCCCGTGCGTCGATGTGTGTAAGCGAACCGAGATCACGAGAAGCGCCACGGAACGCAAAAACGGGCCCGTGCGATCCCGGTCTTCAATTCACCGCCGTCCTTCCGACGGATCGGGGCAGGCTGAAAACCGTGAAATTACAGAAGCTTACAATCTAGAACCGCTCACCCGCCTCATCCTCCGCGGTCAGATGGCTCTTTCGGGCTATGGCTACAGGTGGCTCTCGAAATTCTGTAACGAACCGGAGTATGCTGTCGTTAGTAACTCATAGGACTCTTTTACTCTTAGGATTATGAAGCACGAAACGCCCACTGCGCTCGAGACCGCCCCAGCTCCGGAGGCAAAACCTCTGGAGCGGGGCCCGCACAGTCCAGCCGAAGTCCGAAACAGTCCGCCGCAGCCGCCGTCCGGGCGCCGCTGGATCTGGTGGCTGGTCTTGCTGGTGCTGGCCGGGGTCGCCTATTGGCAATGGCCCAGGCTCAAAGCTTTTTTGCCGGCTGGCGACACCACCGGGCAGGGCACGGCGAAGGGGGGCAGGGGCCGGCGCGGCGCTGGTGGAGGTGCGTCGCAAGTGGTTGCGGCGCGAGCGACCAAAGGCAACATCAAGGTTTTCGTAACGGGTCTGGGCGCGGTGACCCCCATCTACACCGTCAGCGTGAACTCCCGCGTGACCGGGCAGCTGATGAAGGTCCAGTTCAAAGAGGGGCAGATCGTACATCAAGGCGACTTGCTGGTGGAGATCGATCCGCGGCCTTATGAAGTGCAACTGGAGCAGGCGGAAGGCCAGCTCATTCACGATGAGGCGCTGCTCAAGAACGCGAATCTCGATCTGGATCGGTACCAGACGCTAATGAAGCAGGACGCGATTCCCCAGCAACAGCTCGACACCCAGATGGCGCTGGTGACTCAGTATGAGGGCACCATCAAAACCGATCAGTCGCAGATCGACAGCGCCAAGCTGAGTCTGGTTTATTGCCACATCACTTCCCCCATCACCGGACTGGTGGGCTTGCGGCTGGTGGATCCGGGCAACATCGTGCAATCCACATCCAGCAATGGGCTGGTGGTGATCACCCAGCTGGACCCCATCAGCGTAATCTTCACCACCGCCGAGGATCAGCTCCCGCCCATACTGGAGAAGATGCACGCCGGACAGCAATTGACTGTGGAGGCGTGGGATCGCGAGCTGAAAAACAAGCTCGCCGAGGGCAAACTGGAGACGATCGACAATCAAATCGATCCAACCACTGGAACGTTGAAGCTGCGCGCGGTTTTTGCGAATTCGGACGGCAAGCTGTTCCCCAGCCAGTTTGTGAACGCGCGATTGCTGGTGGAACAAAAGCAGAACATAACGTTGCTGGCGAATTCCGCCATTCAGCGCAACTCCCAAGGCACCTACGTCTGGATGGTGAATCCGGACCAAACCGTGGCGGTGCGTCCGATAACGGTGGGCACCACCGAAGGCGATCAGTCCGAGATTACCTCAGGCCTGCAGCCCGGCGATACGGTGGTCACGGTGGGCGTGGATCGGCTGGAAGAAGGCGGCAGGGTGAACGCTCAAGTGCCCGGGGAGGATCCCCGCAGCGGCAGGCCGGGCAGCGGTAAGCCGGGCGGCGGCGGGAGGCCGGGCGGCCGGCCGCACAAAGCAGCCTCGTGATTTATCACTCGGAGTAATCAAGCGTGAGTGATCAAGCGTGAGTAATCAAGCGCCATGAACCCTTCTCGGACGTTCATTGTCCGGCCCGTCGCAACCTCGCTGTTGATGGCCGGGATTCTGCTGGTGGGCGCCGTGGCCTACAAGCAATTGCCCGTTTCGGCGCTACCTGAGGTGGATTATCCGACCATCCAGATCATCACGTTCTACCCGGGCGCCAGTCCGGACGTGATGGCGTCGTCGGTCACCGCGCCGCTGGAGCGCCAGTTCGGCGAGGTGCCCGGCCTGCAGCAGATGACGTCCACCAGCTCCGACGGCAGCTCGGTGATCACGCTCGAATTCAATTTGACTTTGAACATCGACGTCGCCGAGCAGGAGGTGCAACAGTCTATCAATGCCTCCGGGACGTATTTGCCCGCGGACCTGCCCGTTCCCCCGATCTACGCCAAGGTGAATCCCGCCGATACGCCCATCCTGACGCTCGCGTTGTCGTCCACCGCGCTGCCGCTGAACAAGGTGGAGGACCTGGCGGACACGCGGCTGGTGCCGAAGATATCGCAACTGCCGGGCGTGGGTCTGGTCAGCATCAGCGGCGGACAAAAGCCCGCCGTGCGCGTTCAAGCCAACCCCACCGCGCTGGGGTCCTACGGGCTGAATCTGGAAGACCTGCGCAATGCGATTACCGCGGCCAACGTCAATCAAGCCAAGGGGAATTTCGACGGCGCGCACCAGGCGTATCAGATCGGCGCCAACGATCAGCTGCTTTCGAGCGCCGAGTACGCGCCGCTGATCATCGCTTATCGCAACAACGGACCGGTGCGCGTGAGCGACGTCGCAACGGTGATCGACGATACCGAGAACGTGCGCCAGGCGGCTTGGATGAACGAGTCCCGGGCGGTGATCGTCAACATCCAGCGGCAGCCCGGCGCGAACATCATCGCGGTGGTGGATCGCATCAAGGCGCTGCTGCCGCAGTTGCAGGCCTCCCTGCCTTCATCGATAGAGGTGAAGATACTGACCGATCGAACCAACACCATCCGGGCGTCGGTGAGTGACGTTCAGTTTGAGCTGATGCTCACCATCGGCTTGGTGGTTCTGGTGATCTTCCTGTTTCTCCGGAGCGTTTCAGCCACCATTATCCCCAGCATTGCCGTGCCGTTGTCGCTGGTAGGCACGTTCGGCGTGATGTACCTGCTCGGCTACAGCCTGAACAATCTATCGCTGATGGCGCTGACTATTTCCACCGGCTTCGTGGTGGACGACGCCATCGTGATGATCGAGAACATCTCGCGTTACCTGGAAGAAGGCAAGCGCCCGCTGCAGGCCGCGCTGCTCGGTTCCGAGCAGATCGGGTTCACCATCGTTTCGCTCACCGTCTCGCTCATCGCGGTGCTGATTCCGCTGCTGTTCATGGGCGATATCGTGGGCCGGCTGTTTCGCGAGTTCGCGGTGACATTGAGCGTGACCATTCTCGTCTCGGCCGTCGTTTCGTTGACGCTGACGCCGATGATGTGCGCGAAGATTCTGAAGCACACCCCCGAGAACCAGCAGGGCTGGTTTTACCGCGCTTCCGAACACGGGTTTGAGGCCGTAATCGCACTCTACGCCAAGACGCTGCGCTGGGTGCTGCGGAATCAACCGCTGACGTTGCTGGTGGCCGGGGCCACGCTGGCGCTCACGTTTATCTTGTTCATCAAGATTCCCAAAGGGTTCTTTCCAGTGCAGGATACCGGCGTTATTCAGGGAGTTTCCGAAGCCGAGCAGACCATCTCGTTCCGGGCCATGTCCGAGCGGCAGCAAGCGCTGGGCAAAGTGATTTTGCAGGACCCGGCCGTCGAAAGCATCTCGTCGTTCATCGGCATTGACGGAACCAACACCACGCTCAACACGGGACGCATTCAGATTAACCTGAAGCCGCTGGAAGAGCGCGGGATCGGCGCCGGCGACGTGATCCGGCGCCTGCAGCCGGAATTGGCCAAAGTCGCGGGCATTACGCTGTACATGCAGCCGGTGCAGGACCTGACCGTGGAAGATCGTGTCAGCCGCACCCAGTACCAATACACGCTGGAAGATCCCAGCGCCGACGAGTTGAACTCGTTCGTTCCGAAGATGGTGGCGCGCCTGCAAGCAATACCCGAGTTGCGCGACGTGGCAACCGATCAGCAAGTGAACGGCCTGCGCGTGCGGGTGGTTTTCGACCGCGACACCGCTTCCCGCCTGGGCATCACGCCTTCGGCCATCGACAACACGCTCTACGACGCCTACGGCCAGCGCGAAGTATCCACCATGTTCACGCAGTTGAACCAATATCACGTGGTGCTGGAAGTGAAGCCTGGTTTCCAGAATAATCCGATCGATTTGCGTAACCTGTTTATTCGCTCGGCGGCGGGAACCACCGGAGGTTCCGGGGTGGTATCGGGCGGATCGGCGAGCACGGCGGGCTTCGGACCCTCCAGCGCGTCGGTGGCGCAGGCCACCGCGGGCCAATCGATTGGCGCTCCCGCAACCGGATCGTCCGGGGGCGCGTTCAAGGGCGGGCCGTCGGCCTCGTCACTGGTTTTCACCAACGGGAGCCAGGTACCGTTAGGCGCGTTTACGCATCTGGAACAGATCGCGGTTCCCATCACGGTGAATCACCAGGGCCAGTTCCCGGTGGTGACGCTGTCGTTCAATCTTGCGCCCGGGGCCTCGCTGGGCGACGCTGTGAACGACATCAACCGGGTGAAGGAAGATCTGCAGATGCCGGCCAGCATCCAAGGCGCCTTCCAAGGCACGGCTCAGGCGTTTCAGGCCTCGCTCGCCAACGAACCGATTCTAATCCTGGCGGCCTTGATCACGGTCTATATCGTGCTTGGCGTGCTGTATGAAAGCTACATCCATCCCATCACGATTCTCTCGACGTTACCGTCGGCGGGCGTCGGCGCGCTGCTGGCGCTGTACATCTGCGGGCAGGACTTCAGCGTGATCGCGCTCATCGGCATTATTCTGCTGATCGGTATTGTGAAGAAGAACGGCATCATGATGATCGATTTTGCGCTGGACGCCGAACGTACCCACGGCATGCCGCCTCATGAGGCCATCTATCAGGCGTGTCTATTGCGTTTCCGGCCCATCATGATGACCACCATGGCGGCTCTGCTGGGCGGTCTGCCGTTGGCCCTCGGAACCGGAGTGGGATCGGAACTGCGCCGCCCGCTGGGAATTACGATGGTGGGCGGGCTCATCTTCAGCCAGTTGCTGACGCTATACACGACGCCCGTGATTTACCTGTGGTTCGACCGGCTGGCGCACCGCAAGCGCACCGCGCCCGCGCTGGACCCGAATCTCGCGCCGGAGATGGGGGACTGATGGCCATGGTTAACCAATGAACATCTCAGAACCCTTTATTCATCGGCCTGTCGGGACGGCGTTATTGACCATCGCAGCGGCGCTGGCGGGCGCGGTGGCGTATAACCTGCTGCCGGTTTCGCCGCTTCCACAGGTGGATTTTCCGACCATTTTCGTGAACGCGAGCCTGCCCGGCGCAAGCCCGGAGACCATGGCGTCCGCGGTGGCGACGCCGCTGGAGCGCCAGTTCGGCCGCATCGCGGCGGTCACGGAAATGACCTCCACCAGCACGCTGGGCGGCACGGGCATCACGCTGCAATTCGAACTGAACCGCGACATCAACGCCGCGGCGCGCGATGTGGAAGCGGCCATCAACGCAGCGCGCGGATATCTGCCCACCAATCTGCCCAACAATCCGAGCTACCACAAGGTCAATCCCGCCGAGCAACAAATCTTTCAGCTCGCCCTGACGTCCAAGGTGCTCGACCGCGGCCAGCTCTACGATGCGGCTTCCACTATCATCGTGCAGAAGCTTTCACAGATCAGGGGCGTGGGGCAGGTCAACGCGCAGGGGGGCGCCCTGCCGGGCGTGCGCGTCGAGCTGAATCCGATGGCTCTCAACAAATACGGCATCGGTATGGAGCAGGTGCGGAGCGTTTTGAACAATTCCAACGCAAATATTCCCAAGGGACACTTTTCGGACGGCTTTCACCTGTGGGAAGTGGGTGCGAACGATCAGATGTTCAAGGCCAGGGAGTACCAGCCGCTGCTGGTTGCGTACAACAACGGCGCGCCGGTGCGGCTGTCCGATGTCGCCGAAGTCATCGATTCGGTGGAGGATGTGCGCAACATGGGCGTCTCCAACGGCGAGGGCGCGGTGAACGTCGCCGTAAACCGGCAGCCGGGTGCGAACATTATCGATACGGTGAACAGGATTCGCGCGGCGCTGCCGCAAATCCGGGCCGCCATTCCGCAGTCCATTCAGCTGAACGTCACCCAGGATCAAACCGTGACGATTCGCGCGTCCGTGCGCGATATCGAAAGAGCGCTGGGCGTTTCGGTGGTCCTGGTGGTGCTGGTAGTCTTCGTGTTCCTGCGCAGCGCCCGCACCACCATGATCCCGAGCGTGGCGGTTCCGGTCTCGCTGACCGCAACCTTGGGCGTGATGTACTTGTGCGGCTACAGTCTGGACAATCTCTCGCTCATGGCGCTGACCGTCTCCACCGGTTTCGTGGTGGACGACGCCATCGTGGTGATCGAGAACATAACGCGCTATCTGGAGCAGGGCGTGAAGCCCTTCGCCGCCGCACTGCGCGGCGCCCGCGAGATCGGTTCCACGGTGGTCACCATCAGCGTTTCGCTGGTGGCGGTCTTCATTCCGCTCCTGATGATGGGCGGTATCGTGGGCCGCCTGTTCCGCGAGTTCGCGGTGACCATGTCGGTGGCCATCGGGATTTCGATGGTGATTTCGCTCACTACCACGCCCATGATGTGCGCCTATCTGCTGAAGGAGCACGAATCGCATGGCTGGGTGTACCGGGCCAATGAGCGGGTATTCAATTTTATCGTCGGCCTGTACGCGCGCTCGCTGGATCGTGTGCTGCGCCACCCCGCCATTACTCTGTGCGTGCTGGCCACCACCATAGGCCTCAATGTGTACCTCTTCATTCACGTGCCCAAGGGATTTTTCCCCCAACAGGACAACGGGCGAATGGGCGGGCGGATCATTGCCGATCAGGACACCTCGTTCCAATCCATGGAAGGGAACCTGATGCGGATGGTGAAGATCGTTCAGTCGGATCCAGCCGTGGATACCGTAAGCGGATTTACCGGAGGCAGCGGCGGCTTCGGAAACACCATCAACCAGGCGAACATGCAGATCCAGTTGAAGCCGCTCTCAGAACGCAAGGTCTCGGTGTACGACGTGATCGAGCGGCTGCGGCCCAAGCTCAGCGTCATCCGCGGATCTAACCTGTACATGCAAGCGGGCCAGGACGTGCGGGTAGGCGGCCGCAACAGCGCCTCGCTCTATCAATTCACCATGCGCGGCGACAACGTGCAGGACTTGACCACCTACGGCGCGCCCATGCTGTCGGCGTTGCGGCACGTTCGCTTGATCAACGACGTCAACACCGATCAGCAAAACAGCGGCCTGCAGGCCGTGGTCAGCTACGATCGCGATACGGCGGCGCGCTTTGGAATCTCATCGCAGCTCATCGATAATGTGCTGTACGATGCGTTTGGCCAGCGCCAGGTGTCTACCCTCTATACGTCGCTCAATCAGTACCACGTGGTGATGGAAGCGGCTCCGCGCTTTTGGCAGGATCCGGGGTTTTTGCGCGAGATTTATGTGCTGGACCCGACGGGCCAGGCCGTGCCTCTGAACGCCTTCAGCCACTTCGGGCCTGCGGTGGCCCCGCTGGCCGTGAATCACCAGGGACTGTTCCCGGCCGTGACCATCTCCTTCAATCTGGCGCCGGGAGTGGCGTTGGGCGACGCAGTGGACGCCATCGAAGCTACCGCCCGCAAAGTGGGGCTGCCGCCTACCATCCAAACGTTTTTCGCCGGGACAGCGCAGGCTTATCAGTCCTCGCTGCGCAACGAACCGATCCTGATCGCGGCCGCGCTCATCACGGTCTACATCGTGCTCGGCATGCTGTATGAGAGCTGCATCCATCCCATCACCATTCTTTCCACGCTGCCTTCGGCGGGCGTTGGCGCCCTGCTGGCCCTGCTGATGTGGCACACCGACCTCAGCATCATCGCCATGATCGGGATTATTCTGCTGATCGGAATCGTCAAGAAGAACGCCATCATGATGATCGATTTCGCCATTGAGGCCGAGCGCTCCGAAGGCCTGGCGCCGCGCGATGCCATCTACAAGGCGTGCCTGCTGCGTTTCCGGCCCATTCTGATGACCACCATGTCGGCGCTGCTGGGCGCTATGCCGCTGGCCCTCGGGCATGGCACGGGCGCCGAACTGCGCCGGCCGCTCGGCATCACCATCATCGGCGGGCTGATTGTAAGCCAGTTGCTCACGCTGTACACCACTCCGGTGGTGTATCTCTCGCTCGATCGGCTGCGCCTGCGGTGGAAAGGCGAACGCGCGCCTCAGTTGATTCACGGATAAGAGTTGATTCACGGATAAATTGCCGGCCCGTGTCCCCATTCCGGCAAGCGTGCTAGAGTTCCAAGAAGAGGTGCAGTGGTTGTGCGGGCCCTTTTTGCGGCGTATTTTGCGTGCAGTCTTGCCGCGTTCGGCCAGTCCGATCCGAAGGGCGCCGCTTCGAACAACGCCGCCTTGAACAGCACCACCGCGTTTCGCGCGGATTCGACGCTGGTGCTGGTTCCCGTTTCCGTCACCGATCCCTCCAACCGCTACGTGCTCGGCCTGGCCAAAGAAGATTTCAGCGTGTTCGAAGACGACGTGGAGCAGAAGGTCACGCATTTTTCCAATGAGGACGCTCCCTTGTCGATCGGTCTGCTGGTGGACACCAGCGGCAGCATGGGAGCCAAGCTGGACACCTCACGGCGCGCCGTGGCTGAGTTTATGAAGACCTTGAACGCCGCCGACGAGGCCTTCCTGGTGGAATTCAGCGATCGCTCCCAACTGGCGGTGCCGCTGACCAGCGACGCGGCGGCCATCGAGAGCAGCATGACCTCGGCCACTTCGGGCGGCCTCACCGCTCTGCTGGACGCCGTCAACATGGGATTGCAGGAGATGAAGCGCGCCAAGAATCCGCGCAAAGCTCTGCTGATTATCTCGGACGGCGGCGACAACAACAGCCGGTTTACGTCCAGCCAGATCGCCGGCCTGGTACGCGAGGCGGACGTGCAAATCTACGCCATGGGAGTGTTTGAGCCGACCTTGTCGTTTGGCTTAGGCGCGATTGGAACGCCCGGCGGCAAGTTGGGCAGTGCCGAGCTGGACGGGCCCAGGCTGCTGTCGTCCATCGCCGACCAGACCGGCGGACGCGCTCTGGCCGCTACGAATCTGCGCGAGCTTCCCGGGATCGCCGAGCGCATCGGCATCGAACTGCGCAATCAATATGTGCTGGCATATTCGCCGCAGAACCCGAGCCATGACGGCAAGTATCGAAAGATCGAGGTAAAGGTGCGGCAGCCCAAGGCGCTTCCAGCGCTGAAAGCTCGCTGGAGGCTGGGGTATTACGCACCGAGCGAATGATTCAGCCGTCGATTCTAGTGATGGCCGCCGCCCACGTGTACCCCACCAATCGGCCGTCCCGCTCCGATTCCTATTGGGGTACGCACCACTGTGCCGCTGGAACGCCCCGTTCCATAGAGGGTGCGGCCGGCAAGCGGCGACAGCCCGCGATAAATATAGGTGGGAGAGTACGATCCGTAAGGTCGATACAACGGCATGCCGTAAATGAACATCGAACTGTACGGCAGCAGGCCTGGGCCGTAGAGGCTGAAACCATAGAGCGACGAGCCGTAGAGGCCAGAGCCGTACAGGCCGGAGCCATAGAGTCCAGAACCGTAACCATAGCCATACCCGCCGCCATATCCACTGCCATACAACGACCCGCCATAGCCTGGGGGCGGGACCATGCTCGACATCCCCGGAATGTAGGGCGGAATGCCGAGCGATTGCAGGACTGTGTCGGGGTTGTTCTGCCAGCCATCAATCACGCCCGAAAGGTCGGAGGTGGCCGCGGCTTCCTGATTGTTTTCGGCGACAGAGTTGTCGCGCGCCTGGCTCCAATTGTCTAAGTCGTCGCCCGGTTTCAATTCCGAATCGTTCAGGAGCCTGCGAGCCGTGAGCTTGCCTTCAAAAGGAACCACGTAGCCGGCGCCCGCCTCAACCGATTTTCCATCGGCGGTCACTTCGGCGTCTCCGCTCTCCACTCTCACTTGCGGGGGGTCTGAATCGAAGCGGTAGCGGCCCGGCTTCAAGATGCGAACCTGGTCGAGGTTATAGACGATAGTGACCGAGGTGTTCGCCAGCGTATCGGATCCCTGGTCCAGCACAGCCGATCCCTTCAGAAGTTCTACCCGCGTGTCGTCGAGCTGGTTCGAGAGCATGCGGACGGCGCTGCTCGCACCCACGCGTAGAAATGTTCCGGGCGTCAGCAGCACTTCGGCGCGCCCATCCTGCGTGCGCAGTTCCGATCCATTGTTCATCTGGCCGAACTTGCCGGTTTTCTGTTCCACGCGCTGGTCGTCCAGGAAGACCGAGCCGCCGGAAAAATGAATCAAGCCCGAGTGAGCCGAGATGACGGACTGGGCCGAAACAGGGAGGCCGACCAACGGAGTCAGGGCCAGGCAAAGCATCCACCGGAGAGACATGATAGCGAGACTCCTTGGAATAAGCATCAACCGTTTCCAGGCGCATGTCAAGCGGGGGCGAAGGCGTGTCGCGAAGGCGTCGCAGGCTCTAATCGCTTCACGCCTTATCGACCGCGTCGGAGGTCAACCGTTCGGACGCGCTCAGCGCGAGCGCCCAAAGCGGAAGCTCGGGATCTTGCTCGCCCGGCCACTCCCACTCCAGGCGCGGCGATTGCCTCCACGAAAGTGTCTGCTTCAGGCGCGCGGCTTGGACATATCGCTCTAACGTTCTGCGCGACGCAGCGGATGATCCTTGTCCGTAAAAGATATCGGCGAGCGCCTCGCGCAGCACTCTCGATCGAAGGAGCGTTCTTGCGCTTGCCTTGGCCCGGAGTTCGCGCGTTTGTTTGGGAGTCGGCAGCTCCGATTGCTCGGTGAACCGAAGAAGATCGTCGTAGGTTCTAAGCCGCTCTTCGGTTCCAGTCGCGCGGAAACGCCAATCCTGAGTGTTGACAAGATCGAGCGCGGGGTGACCTGCGATCGATTCAAAGGTCGTCTTCATCATTAGCCCAATCGGTAACCCTCAAATACATCTTGACCGGTTACTAGCCCGAATAAGGTGGTAGCTGCCTATGGCGACTACAACGGTTATCGACGCGCCGGCCGGCGCCCGATTCTTCGTCGCGGGCGTCGTGCTCTACGGTTTCATGCGTATCTGCGAGCAGCCTGCTCCAGCCAGAGCCCAATGGCGCAGCCTCGCGCTCCTTGGACTTCTCATGTTCGTTGCCGAGTACGGTCCTCTGTTCTGGGCGGAAAAATATGTGCCGTCCGGCATCGCATCCGTACTCGAAGCGACGCTGCCGCTCATCACGCTGGTCATCGAAACGCTGGTCTTCCGGCAGCAGCGGTTCCACTGGCGTCTTCTAGGCTAGGCTAGCCTAGGACGCAACCCGGGAGCTTTACGCTTGTTCGCCTAACGCGAACCGATCTCTTTGGGTGTCACATGGATCAGGGCGCCGGGATTGGCGTCTTCCAGCATCCACAGCGAGCCATCGGGGCCTTCTTCCACATCGCGGATGCGGCGGCCCACATCCCAGCGCTCGGCGCTTTTGGCGCCACCATGGCCGTCAAAGATGATGCGGTTGAGCGTCTTGGTCGCCAGGCCGCTGATGAAGCCGTTGCCGTTCCATTGCGGGAAGGTCTGGGCGCCGCTGTAGAACATCAGATTGCCCGGCGCGATCACCGGCAACCAATAGAGCACCGGCATCGCCAGGTCGGGCCGCATGTCAGGCTTGGGAATGGGCACGCCATTATAGTTCTGCCCAAAGGAGACCAGCGGCCAGCCATAATTCTTGCCCTTCTCGATCAGGTTTAACTCGTCGCCGCCGCGCGGGCCATGCTCCACCTCCCACAATTCGCCGGTGGGCGAAAATGCCAGCCCATAGGGCGTGCGGACGCCGCTGGCCCAGGTTTCAGCCGGCGTCAGGTTGGGCTCGGTAAAGGTATAGGTGCTCACCACTTTCGCGGTCTTAGCGGCTTCGGTGTCACGAGCCGGATCAATCAAGGGAATGGCGGCCGCGCCGGTCTTGCCGAAATTGGGATTGCCGGGGGCGGGTTTGCCGTCCAGCGTCAGGCGCAGGATCTTGCCTTCGGGCTGGTCCGGGTCCTGGGCGGGAGTGAAGCGCTGGCGGTCGCCAACCGTGAGGAACAGATACTGGCCATCGGGCGAGAAGGCGATCTGCGCGCCCTCCTGGCCGCCCTTGCCCTTGGGCAACTGGCGCCAGAGCACTTCGAAGTTGTCCAGTTTAGCGGAGGTGGCGGTGGCGGTCAGTTTGGCTCGGGCCAGCGCCAGGCCGCAGCCATAGTCACCGGGCTCGCAATAGGTGAGATAGATACTCTGGTCTGTGGCGTAATGGGGCGAGAGGAAGACGCCCAGCATACCGTTCTGTCCCTGCCAATAAACTGGGGGCGTATTGGTCACCAGGATCTTCTCTCCGTGCTGCGACACCAGCCAGACGGGCCCGACCTTTTCGGTGATCAGCATGCGGCCATCGGGCAGGAAGGCCAGCCGCCAGGGCAGTTCAAAGCTGGCCACCGTGGTCATATTGAAGGCCAGGCCGGCTTCGGGCTTCTGTTCGCCCACATTGACCTGGGCCCAGGCCGCCATCGACACCAGAGTGAAAAGCAACGCCGCTTTCGCCAATTTCATCGTCATTCTCTCCTTGCTTCTCAAGCGCCCGACCTAAGCGATCCAGCGCCGTTCTCCATCGTATATTAGCATCGGGGTAGTTAAAGAAAGCGGAGCGCGTCAAGTTCAAAACAAATGCGGGCAACATCATCTTTCTGAACCAGGGCCGAGGACGGCGCGAGACCTCGTCTATCTCAGCCACTGGGAGGATCAGACGGGCGCGATGCCGCAGGTCAGGTTTGGTGCGAGCCACGCAGTGGCAATTCCGAATCCGGATCTTCATGGCCGTACACTCGCAGTTCGCCTGCAAGTTGCCGGATCATGCCCTGGTAGCTTCCGCAGATTGCAGCGGAGCGTTTGCCGGGCTTCTCCTGCTCCGCCTTCGCGAGTGCGCGAGGGAAGCCTACGATCTGAGCCCAGGTTCGATCTCGTTGAGCATCGCTCTTGATCATGGTCGTGCCGCCTTCTCACCGCCAGATATCGTGTCGATCGCAAAAAAGCCCACCAATCTGCCAACCCAATCATTCAGTTTTTTCGGATGACATTACGATGTAAGTTATTCTAATTCTGGCGGAAGAGAGAGGGATTCGTGATGTGGGCGGCAATTTGCCACCTGTCGTTGAGATGAAGGCGCATTCGTGGCGGCAATTTACCGCCCGCTTTGCCATGGAAATTTGATCAAGTAACAAAGGATTGTCGTCGATATGAAACTGGAGGTCAAAATGATCAATCCAGTCGCTTCAAGCAACGTTCCGCTTCCGACGCAGACTCACAATGCCGCACCGGCCGCCAAACCCCCTGCCGCTCCGCAGCAGGATACGGTGCAGTTGAGTCACGCGTCTTCCGCCGGCGACGTCGATCACGACGGCGATTCTTCTTAGCATGTCAGTCACGTGTGCCGTGTTTCTTTCGGCACACGTGCTTCTTCCTTCCGCCATCCCTTTCTCCCTCCAATCCGCTCGCGGCCTCTCAATTCGTAATTGAAGTCAACCCCGAAGACCTAAGCGAGGCCGGCATTTCGAGCTCCGGCATCGGCTTCGCTTCAAATAATCTTCGACACGGCACCGCCAGCCAGCGGGCCACCCGCGTTGCTTTCTGCCGCCGGGAGCTATCGGTCGAAATGCCTGTGTTCGCGTACATCTGCCGATACAACTTGGAGATGAACAGGAACGCCAACCGGCCGCGCAGCGTGGGGACACACTTCGACCGGCGCCAAATCTTTCGCAGACTGTAAAAGCTATCCCAAACCCCCTGGGTCCGCTCGCTGATCTCCTCTGTCGTCATTGTCTCGTGCGGACTGAACATCTTCGGACGCACGCTGGAGGGAATCAGCCAATAGCGAGTGATCGGAACCCCGTCCACGCAAGGAACGTTGCCGTTCATGCTCTTCTCCCATCGATCGAAGTCCACGGTACCGGGGAAGGGAGTCATCATCACGAACTGCGCGAACGTCAGGCCCGCTCGCGTAGCCAAGGCGGTGGTCGCCAAAAAAGTGTCTTGGCGGTCAGAGGGAAGGCCAAAGATGAATGATCCGAGCACGTGGACGCCGTGCTCCTTGAATGTGGCGAGGCGCATCGCCAAATCGGCGCCCGATGAATTGAACTCCTTAAAGATGGACTTCAGCCCCTCCGCGGTGACCGATTCCACCCCGACCAGCGCACCCTTGATACGGGCCTTGCGCATCGCGTCGAGAAACAGCGTGTCTTCACCAGCCTCCATTGTGATCTGTGTGAAAAAGACCATGTCGGCGGGAAGCTTCGCGAGCTTGTCCATCAATTCGAACCGCTCCTCTCGCATTGCTTGCAGTTCCCCGACGCGATGCGCGTTGCCCTGGTTTTCGGCGAGTTGAATGTCGGTGAGGGTGACAGGATAGAAGTTATCGTCGGCCAGCGCGATGAAGCGAAATCCGAGACGCCGTAACTGCACAATCTCTTCGATCACCACATCCGACGCGCGCTGCCGCGGCTTTTGGCCATCGGTACGCCACACCGAACAGAACGAACAATGTTTGGGGCAACCCCGCACAGTTTGCACCGACGCCCACATGTAGCGATCGCGCGGGGCGAGATCCCAGCGCGCGGGCAAGAACTGCTCACCCGAAACGCGCCCGCCGTCGTAGATCGCCTGGACCGTGCCTCGCAACAGATCGGCAATCACCTGTGCCCAAACGACGTCTCCATCTCCCTTGACAACCACGTGGGCTCCGCCCAGTTCATGGGCCTCTTCCGGATACAGGGTTGCGTGAATCCCCCCGTACACCACCCAGGCTCCACGTTCACGCGCCATGCGTCCGACTTGCATGCCTCGCAGAGCATTGCCGGTATGGATGCCAATGCCTACTATGTCGCCGGGTTGTATGAGATCGGGATCAATCTGTTCCAGCGTCTCGTCAGTGATGCTGGGATCGCCGTAACCGGCCGGAGTTGCAGCGGCGAGGACGTACAGCCAACGCGGAGTGATGACGCCGATCCCGAACGAAGCATCACTGGGATTAACAAGGTGCACACGCATAGAAGAGTTCTGGCTCCCTTACTTCCTCTTCGCTAAACGGAGGTTGGTTCGCTGCGCGCAGGACTCGCCTGCACCAGGCCTATCCATTGTAGTCCTTGCGCGTTTGGGCGCCCTGAGCGGGCCCCATCGGAAGGAGCGATGCCTGCCATTCACTGTGGACGCCAGGTCATCTCCACTCGTACCGGTATCTCATTCTTAACAGGGAGCGCTAAGAGCGATGGCGGGTCGATTTTGAAATCGGTCAGGGTCGCCGGAATTGTTCCCGATATCCGGATCTGGTTTCCCTGAGTCATCAGTTGGAACGGAACCTGCATATACTTCGCCGTCTGGCCGGCGAACTGGATCTCCAGATCTGCCTGGATTGTTGCCGACGCGGAATCCGCTTCCCTCAATTGGGTGCGCACGCTAACGATGGGAAATTGGGCGCCGCGCGTCACTTGGAGCATGTGAAGATCGCGGTTGCTGTCTCCCGAGTCAAACGATTTCACGGGTACCGCAATCAAGAAATCGCATTCTCCGGCGTGACAAACGCCCTTGCCTCGCGCGGCATGACTGACGCCGTCGGTCTGATGCAGCGGGTGAGACACATGATAAGCGAGAGTGGATTCTTCAAGAATCCATTGGCGATCCGTTTGCGCGAGCGCAGGCCTGAGCGGCGGTAGAAGTAAGATAGCCATCAATAGTCGCTTGTTCATGAGCCAGCCTAGAATTTAATGGAGACGGACACGACGGCGATCCCGAGCGCCGTATACGTTACGTCGGCCACCGCCGAGTGCGCCATGGCGATGCCATGAACTTTTTCTCCGCGATTTTCTTGACTGAAAGCCATCGCGCCCAGGATGGGGGTCAGGATCATCCCTGGGACATGAATCCAGGCCATGGCCTTGTGGACGCGGATGGGGCCACGCGTTGTTGTTCCCGGTATAGTGGGCGCGCGAAGGGCAAAATAGGCCGTCATGAAATACATATCCGCCGTTAACGAACCCAGACCGCCATGCACATCGCGGCCGATGGCGGTGCTGTGCCTGCCCCCGGCGAGGCCGGAAGTCGCGATCGTGGCGATCAAAGGAGCAAGCGTTATCAGCCCGAACCGCTGATGCATCTTGAGCATGTGCGATCGTCTGTCAAGTCTCGCTTGATCCTGGGCATTTCCCTGGGCCTGATCCGGAGGGAAGCCCAGATCCCCCAGCGAAGGCTTCGCCGCATTGCCGGAAACGGCTACCAAAGCCAGGTCCATTGTTTGCTTGGCTCCCACCGTGAGTGTCACGTTGGCTACTTTCGTGCCGAACGCTTCCGCCGTGACGGAAACCTCGTATTCCCCCGACGCGAGGTTCGGTACGTTGTAGACCCCGGCCGAACTGGCTTCCGTCTCCGTCGCCTGACCAGTGGTCACATTCTTGACGGAGATTTTGGCATTCGGAACAACTGCTCCCGAAGGGTCAGTGATTGTGCCAGACAGCGTGGCTCCAGTAACCTGGGCCCGCAGCTGGGCCGAGATGAGGAGCCCGAGAAAGAACGCTGCCACTTTCGGATTCATTGATGCTATCGCTGTGCACGTTGGCTTCCGCGCCCGCTCGATCCGCTTGCTCACGCGCGCGGCTCAGTAGGTTCATCGCGTTACAGTAGGTTCATCGCGTTACAGAGCCGAAACCGTGAGGGAGTCGGTTTTGACACAGGCTGTTAGCATGCCGTTCAAAACCCGGAGGAAATATCCAGCAGCTGGTGGGCAAACTGTCGCTGCATTCGTCCTGGATGCGGCAGTTTGCCACCGGGCCCTGCGGTCGTTCCCTGATCTGCTCGCGCGTTGAGCTTGGTTCTATTCGTGCCCGCGCAAACACATGCTGTTTCGCGGCCAGGTTCTGCTTCTAGCCTTTCTGGTAGTCTCATCGAAACTTTCTAAGGGTCAGACGACTGCGCCGACGCAGAACGTGGCTCAACCGGAAGACAAAAGAATATTCTGGATCATTCCCAACTACCGGACCACCCTGAGTTTGAATCCGTACAAGCCACTTACTCCTGAGGAGAAATTCAAGATCGCATCGGAGGATTCGTTTGACCGAGGCACGGTGGCACTTGCCGTATTGTTCGCCGGCGAATCTCAGTTGACGAACTCGACTCCGGCGTTCGGCCAGGGAGTGACGGGTTATGCGCGATACCTGGGAACATCCTATGCGGATTTCGTGATCGGGGACATGATGACGGAAGCCATCTATCCTGTTATGCTTCATCAAGACCCGCGGTACTTTCGGCGCGGGACGGGAACAGTCTGGTCGCGCCTAGGAAGCGCCGCCGCCCAGATCTTTTGGACCCGTACGGATTCCAGTCGCATGCAGTTCAATTTCTCCGAGATCGTCGGCAATTCAACTGCTGTAGCGATTTCGACCGCCTACTATCCAAATAACCGAACCGCTGGCGATGCCGTCTCCAAGCTCGGTGTGCAGCTTGGGGTGGACATGGCGGCCAACATCTTGAAGGAGATCTGGCCTGATATCAACCGCAAGTTCTCACGAAAAAGCCACTAAGAACAAGGTGGCGCTTCCAATCATTCGTTTATTCTGCCGCAACCATGGCCTGCTGGCCTGTGTTCTGCTTTCGGCACCGGTAGCGGCAGTAGCCCAGACGGACGAGATCCAGGTCTACGATGCCGTTATTGCGGAGCCGGGCATCTTCAATGTGATGCTGCACACCAATTACACGCCGATCGGCCGAAAGACCGCCGATTACCCCGGCGGCATCGTTCCCGACCACTCGGTCAACGGCGCTCTGGAATGGGCCTACGGCGTCACCGATTGGTTCGAGCAGGGTCTCTATCTACCGGTGGAGAGCGCTTACTCCCAGGGGCGCGGCGGATCGATTAACGGCTTCAAGATACGGGAACTGTTCGTGCGGCCTCATGCCGAGGACCACACATTCTTTTATGGCGTGAATTTCGAGTTTAGTGTGAATTACCATTATTGGGAGCGAAGGACCATCACCTCCGAGATCAGGCCCATCGTAGGGTTGCATCTGCACCCGGTGGACATCATCTTCAATCCGATTGTGGATACCGACTACACGGGCGGTTTCGGAAACCTCGAATTCGTTCCGGCGACTCGGGTCGCCTACAATCTGAACGACAAATGGGCGATAGCCGCCGAAGAGTATTCCGATTTCGGACCGCTGCGCAATTTCTATCCGGTTCATGAGCAATTCCAAGAGGTGTGGGCTGTGGTGGATCACCCCAACAAGTTCCTGAGTATCGAAACCGGCGTCGGGATCGGCGTGACCGGGGGAGCAGATAAATTGACGTTCAAGCTGATGCTTTCGCGAGATCTGAACTCTAAATCGAAGAATTGAACGCGTTCCCGCGCACCCAAGCTCGGCCGCAATTACTCGCGGTGCTGCCGGAACGTGTAGCGCAGCATGAAGGTGTGCCCCCCAGAATCCACGCCATACGATGTCGAGAACACATATTGTACAGACAGACTATTGGAAAATTGCCAGCCCGCACCGAAGTCGGAGGAGCGGCGCGGCGGCCTGTAGCCAGTGGCGGTCAAAGGCAGAAAAGGGTCAGTGATCATCTCGGTGTTGCCAAAACTGTCTGGATAAGCCGCCTGGCTCAGATCATAGGCCTGCAGGATGGCGAGCAGCGACGCGTTCACAAACAGGTGGGAAGACAGTTTGGTTTGCACGCCCACGTTCATCGAAGCGAAGCGGCTGTTTTGGTCGCCGATCTGGAGCAGCGCGCCGTCGCTCGTCTGGGTGCGGCCGGTACTCGCAAGCGAAGTGCCAGCAGCGAAATCGAGACTCAGTACCGTCCGCCGATTGAGAAAGTAACCCAAGCCCATCGCCGCGGTAACTCGCTGTGCCCGGTCGCGCTGATTCGAATCGACCGCAATCGATCGTGTCAGTTGGTCGCTAAGCGCCAACCCGAGCCAGGACGTCTCCAGGCCATAAAAAAGCTTCCGGCCGAGCGGGCCGCGAAGACGAAGACCGACTTCTGATGAATGGCCGGAGGAGCGCGTGGAATCGAGAGGCTCTTGTACGTTCTTTAATGTATGACTCGTGTCATTGTCGTCGGCCTCGATGAATCCGTAGCGATAAAACAATCCGAGCGTTTGACCACGTGGCAGATCTCTTTCCACGCCTATGGATATTCGATTCTGCGAGATTGTGGAAGCTGTATCTATACGTTCGATGGAGTTGCCCGATGGTCCAGTCGAAAGCGTCTGGGCGGCCAGTGACCCGGCGCCCCGTAAGCCTTCGATCTCAAGCCCAACGCTGGTGTTCGCGCCGAACCGGCGGGCGGCGACCAGTGAGCCAGAAAAGAACTCGCCGGTGGAGGAGGCGCTGGTCTGGAGGCTGTCCTCGGACGCGGTCTGGCCCAGGATACTCGATAATCCGAGATCGGACAAGGCGCCTTGCACGCCACTTCCGATCTTCGATCCAGTGGCGCTCCCTCCAATTACAAAGCTATCGGGAAGGGGAATGAACATCGAAACCTGCGATGCAGCGCTGTAATTGAGCGGGTTGACTGGGGAAAGTCCGGGCGGGGTGGGGTTTTCATCCAGGCCGCCACTGCCGTTTAAGGAAGGCAGGAAGACCACGCGGCCTTCGGCTGCAGTAAAACCGGTCGCGTATGCAGGGTTTTCCAGACTATCCAGATGCGCTTCCGCGAAAGCGTTATAGCGCAGCAAGAAAGGAACCTGTCCGATTTCTGAAAGTCCCGCGATGTACTGCTCGTAGACGCTGGCGATATTGCGCGGCGAATCCCAGTCGCGTTCGTCGGGCTGGCCGTTGTGGCTATCCGCGCTTGGCCCGCGATTTTGCTCAGCGATTTCGCGGCCGGAGGGCACGTTGAACAATTCAAAGCCTTGTCCCGGAACCAGCAGCACGCCCCGGCCGGCTTCGACCAGCACTGATTGCGTCGGATCGGCGAGATTCGTTACTTCAACGACACCCTCGTAAACCGATACCTGGGTGTCGCCCCGAGTAGTCACCGTAATGCTAAAGTCGGTTCCCCGCACGGCGATGGACGCGGTGGGGCTGTTGATGCGATACGGATTGGGGCGTCCGCCAAAATGATTGATCTTCACGCGCACGCTGCCCAGCATGATTTCAAACAGCTCGCGGAGTGAAGCAGCGGCGCGAAAATCTTTGATCACGATTACCGATTCTGGTTGCACGATGATCATGCTTCCGTCGGTCAGTTCGATGACGATCCGGCCTCCGCCGTGGGTGTCGATCCTGTCGCCCGGGCCAAGTTCATATCCCGGCGCCAGCGGAAAAGCGGAAGCGCTGTTGGCGCTCGAAAGTAAAACGCGGCCGGTGACGCTAGAGGCTCGCGCAATAGTTTGAGCATCCATGCCTGGACACAGCACCAGCGCCGCACCCAGGAACAACAAGGCACGCTTGGCGATTGTCGCGAGGGCTCGGTGTCTCAAAATGTCAGTGGCCGGCCTTCCCCGTAGACCTCTAACTATTCAGCATGCTCGGCATCGCCCTCCGCGTCACCTTCCGGGTCGGGCGTTCCTTGTAGTCTATATCTGGCAATGAGACGCTGGATGGTCCTGCGATCAAGGTGAAGGACGGCGGCTGCCTGCCGGCGGTTCCAGCCCGTCTCGTCAAGAATCAACTGCAGGTACCGTCGTTGCAGCTCATCCATATCCGGCCTGTCCGCGATCAATCGCTGGCCGGCGCTGGCCGGACTGCCAGACTTTCGACCCACATCCGTGATTTCCACAGGAAGACAATCGGCAGTGACAAGGCCATTGGACGAGAGCGCTACCGCACGGCGCAGGGCATTCTCCAATTCCCTTACATTGCCGGGAAAGTCGTACGAAGACAGCGCCGCCATCGCCTCGCGCGTAAGATGCAGCGGCAAGTTCGCCGAATCGCCGAATCCTTGTAGAAAGTGGGCGGTGAGCAGTTCGATATCACCGGGCCGGTCGCGAAGAGGAGGCAGTTCGATACTAAAAACGCTGAGGCGATAGAAAAGGTCGGCCCGGAACGTTCCCGCGCCCGCTAGCCCCCGCAGCGGAGCATTGCTCGCGCCGATCACGCGCACGCTGACCTGGCGTGCTTGGGTGGAACCGATGCGCCGCACCTCTCCACTTTGCAACACCCGTAACAGGCTGGCTTGAAAGGCCGCGCTGGTGGAGGCCAGTTCGTCGAGGAACAGCGTGCCACCGTCGGCTGCTTCGAATAGGCCTCCCCGATCTCCTGCAGCGCCCGTGAAAGCGCCCCGCATGTAGCCAAACAATTCGGATTCGAGCAACGTATCCGTCAGGCCCGAGCAGTTCACCGAAAGAAACGGGCGGCCGGCTCGATTGCTGAAGTCGTGAATGGCTCGCGCCACCAGTTCTTTTCCGGTTCCAGTTTCACCGAGGATCAGTACCGTCGCATCGCTGCGCGCAGCTTGCGCGATTAGTTTGTAAACCATCACCATCGGTGCGCTTCGGCCTGCGAGTCCGGAGCGGGAAATAACGCTCTCGACAATTGTTGAAGCCTGCGCCGACTCTGCTTCCTCGCGCGCGCCCAAGTGGCGCCGCAGCAGTTCGACTACCGCCGCAACATCAAACGGCTTCCCGATAAAATCGGCCGCTCCTTCGGCCATGGCCCTCACAGCGGTCTCCACCGAGCCCTGGGCCGTCATCAAAATGATTGGAATCGCAGGGTCGATCCGGTGAATTTCGTTGATAAGATCGAGACCTCCTCCATCCGGCATGTAAATGTCGCTCAGCACAGCGTCGATGCCGCCAGTCCGCGCCACCTCCAGCGCTTTAGAACCCGTGGGTACTGCCGTTACCCGAAACCCGTTCAGCTTCAGACCCGCTTCCAGCATCAGGCGTATGGAGCGCTCATCGTCGGCAACCAGAATGTGCGACGGAGTGCTTGGAACAACTTTCTCGGTCATTGTTCACCCTCACAAAACGGAACCCAAAGCGTAAATGCGGAACCGGCGCTCACCGGACTGCGAACCGAAACCGACCCGCCGTGAAGTTCGGCGACTTCCCTTACCAGGGCGAGGCCGAGGCCGGTACCTGGGACGTCTACATCCTCCACTCGAGGAACGCGATAAAACTTCTCGAAGATGCGATTCAAGCTGCCCTCTGGTATTCCATATCCATGGTCAGCGACTTCAATTGCGACGCCTTCCGCGGCGTTCCTCGCCGAAATGACAACTTCCGTTTGTGGCGGGCTATACTTGATCGCATTCGACACCAGGTTGGCGATTGCGCGTGAAAGCAGGTCCGCGTCGGCGAGCACTGGAGCGACTCCGGAATCCAGACGCCTCGTCAACAAGATGCCCCGCTGCGCAGCCAGAGGGTCCAGCATCAAGAGCGTTCGCTCCACGAGAGGTTCTATCCGGAGCGCCGAGCGGCGCAACACAGTCGCCCCTGATTCGAGACGAGTAATGTCGAGATACTGGCTGATCATGTGGGTTAGCCGCTTGGCTTCGTCGTGAACGGCTACGCTCATTTCACGGCTGCGTGCCGGGTCGAGCTTGAATTCCGCCAGCAACTCGCTCATACCTTGAATAGCCGTCAGCGGTGTGCGCATCTCGTGCGAGACCAGCGCCATGACATCATTCTTGGTTTGCTGCAGTTCGTGCTGCCTTGTGATATCAGAGAGCGAAGCAACTATGCCCAGTGCGGCGCCGCCCCCGTCTTCACCCGAGCACACCGCAGCCAACCGCAAAGTGAAGCGCCTCGGGCGCGCGCCTCGAATTGCGATTTCCCGCTCGATCTTGGCACGGTCAACAACCAGCCGCACCAACAGATCGCGCCGGGCTTCTGGCAAGCTCTGTTCGCCCCCGGCCAATACCTCAAGCAAATCACGTCCGCGCAGCGCCTGTTCGGAGGAATCGAGAACCGACGCAGCGCTCCGGTTCGCAAACGTGATTCGTCCATCCACGCCGGCGACGATGAGTCCGTCCTCCACCGACCGCATCGCCAGGTCCACGAACTTAGCGCGATCCAGTATGCGGGCGTTCAGATGGTTCAAAGACCGCGCCTTCCATGCCAGCCCTTGCGGCCACCACCATCGAGACACCCCCTCTTTATCGCTCCAACTTTCTGCGGCGCTGGCAGCGATCGCGGCGCAAAGCCTTTGGACCTCGATTGATGGTCCGTGGCCAGAGCGATGCGCGATAACAAGCGTGACTGTGCCGTCCGGCCGTTCGATCGGAATCGGCAGCACTTTGTGGTCGAGGCGGGTGTGAGGCAGAAGCGCAAAGCCGTTAGAGCTCTTCGGGAGAATCGTTATTCCGTGGGCTGCCACCAACCGGATGCGTCCGTCTTTGTGCGACGTGTAGATCGCTACGCCATCGACGTCCGCCAAACGCGCGATAGATTCCGCTGCCGGTTCGACACTCAACGTGTTAATGGATACTTCAGCGCGCTTCACGCCTTCGATGCTTCTATCAAGCTGGGCACTCGCGACCAACGACCGCCGCATCAATCCGAGCACGCTCGCGGAGGCAAATGAAACCAATGACACGGTGACGGGCGGAAATACGAGAAGACGGGTGAATGCCAGGTAACTTCCCAGCAGGACCACGCCGGCTACCGCCATCAGAACACCAATTTGTTTGATTGCCTCATGACGGCCTTGGGCGATCGCCAGCCCGAACAGAGTGAGCGCCGTCACTAAGGCCCCGCACAGAAACGCAAGCCAATCCGGAGTCTCCGAATAGAAACGAGACCGTAAGATCGTGTTAAGAGTGTTGGCGAGAACTTCGACACCGGGCATAAGAGATCCGTGCTGATTCGATCCCGCGTCTGCTCCGTGAATGAAGGGCGAAGCCAGACGATCACCCAAAGAAGGCACCGTTGCACCCATCAGAACGTATTTGCCGCGAAACTGCGCGGGCGGAATGCGGCCGCCCACAACGTCGGCGAAGCTGTATGTTCTGAACGATCCCGACGGTCCAATATAATCGATAGTCATGCGCTCCGCCCGCAGCGTTTGCGTCGAGCTTTCAACACCCTGAACGCCGATCACCACGGTGGGAGGGAGGGTTTCCACCGGAATGACGTGCAAGCCCAGTAACAGGCTGCGTGGAGTCTCGATCAGCGATTGTTCCGCGATGCCATCGCCAACGAGAATGATTTCCACCGCCATCGCACGAATGGCGCGCCCCTGATCGTCAGCCTCGCGGATCAGGATCTGTCGCGCGATCCCGTCCGATTCCGTCGAAACGTTCACATGGCCGACTGCCGCCGCGGCCCGCTCGATGGCAGGCAACGGCAGCAGCCAGCTTGCCGGGACGCCAGTATTCGGAGGTGCTACCAGTTGGGCCGCGACAACCACGTTTCCCGCTTGTTGTATCGAGCGCGCAAGAGCGCTGTCATCCGCTTCCGACGTCGGATCTGAGTACAACACGTCCAGCCCGATGGCTTTGGGCTGCGCCATCGCTATCGCGTCAACTGCGCGCGCCGAGACAACACGCGACCAGGGGAAACGGCCGAAACGGGCAATGCTCGGCTCATCGATGGCAACAATCGCAATGTCGTCGGGCGGAGGAAGCGGGCCACGCGCCCGGATCATCCAATCACGCATATACCGATCGATGCCCGGCGCGCGCCACGAGACAAACGTTCCGAACAACGCTGACACAATTACTATTGCCGCCAGCGAAACGATGTTGGCTAAGTTTGCTCTCACCTTGTTCCTGGAACCGGGCGGAGCCCTGACTCCAAAGCTTTCATTGAAACTTAGGAACCAATCGCAATCGTAGCGCCAGTGCGACCTTTATTGCACTAATGTGGCGCGCACTGCTCTACAGCCCGGCGCCAGCGGCAAAAGGCGACAACTTGCCACCCCCTGCCTTGGGCAAGGTGGCAGAAATGTTCTAGATTTGTGCAGGGCAAAATTGGATTCTTGCCGCCGCCGCACTCGGAACCGCGGCTGGCTTGATGGCGCTGGACCCTACGCAAGGAACCTCTATGATTCCTGGTTCGAGAGCAGCGGCTCGCCGCTCCGAGGAAACGGAAGTTTTCCTTCCGGTCACACCATAGCGGCATTTTCGGTAGTCATTATTTGTTGACTACCAGAATTGAAAACGAATCCGGCACCATCTGGCCTGAACCAGCGGGCGCTCCGGCCGGCGGCGGTGTAGGAGGCGGAACATAGTCCGCTGCAATCAGTAGGATCCGGTTTGTTTTGCTGTCCCAGACCATCTGTTTGGCGCTCGGCTTGGTCTGGACGGTCTGTTCAACTACAAAGCTTGCCGCGCTTTTTTCCTTGACGATTGTCAGCGTACCGTCAACCTGCGAGCTGTACGTCTCCTTCGTCTTCGGGTTAAAGATCGCGGCATCGACACCGGCGCCGATCGGTAGGGCATCGATGATTTTTCCGTCGCCGGCATTGAGCATCACCATCGTCTGGGGTTCTCGGCAGGCAGCGAAGAGAACGTGATTCTTCACGTCAATAGCAAGCCCGGAGCATCTGCCGCCTTTTCCGGCGAGATCGTAGTGGGCGGAAACCGTGGCCGTATTCGCGTCTATAACAGCAACGTTGCCCCGATCTCTGATATCGACGTAAACATGGCCATTGTCGTCGGTAACAGCCTGTTCCGGCATGCCGCCAAGGTCGATGGTGCCCACCACGGACCCATCCGCCGCGTTGATCACCGTCGCATTGGGCGCAACGTGACTGAAAATGTAGACCCGTTCGTTAAATGGGTCGAAAAGAATCGCATCCGGACCGCCCTGCACCTCGATTGTCTTGATCGTCTTCAGCGTCTTCGTATCCCACATCACGACGGGTTTGCTGCTGGCGAAGCCGTGCCCTGATTTGAGATCGACGACAACCCCATTGGCGCTAGCATCGGGGATCTCGCCGACCGGCTCAAGGGTATCCAGATTGAAGACCATGATCCGGCCTGGGTTCTTACGCGGAATGTACAGCCGGCGTCCCGCAGTGTCGGCAAAAGCTGTGTCAAAGGTGCCTTCCCCACCAACCTTGACGGTCTTTGAAACCCGGTAGGGGCCATTGGTCGGGGCTTCTTGTGCCAATGCTACAAACGCGGACATCGCGATGCCAAAAACAGAACAAAATCGTCGCATAAAATATCTCCTGACCTCCCGCGATGGAAAACTCGTGCATTCGTCGGGCCGTAGCGCACGGCGCCAGGAAACGAAAAGGTTCGACGTCCACGCGGCAGTTCGCTTTACTAAGCGTTACTATATATGACTTTTCAGGCGAGAGCCGAGTGATTTGCGAATGCGATCCGCCACAACCAGCCAAAACGAACAGAAGGGTTGTCTTCGCGGTCCCTGTTACGATAAGCTGACACCCGGATCTGTTCAAAGGGAGACCGTATGTACTCTTACACGCTTTTGCTACGCCGCACGCTCGTCGGCACCGTTTTCGCGCTTGCCTGCGCTTCCCTGACTCTCGCGCACATCAGAATCGCTCCCACCGAATCCGCGCCCGGAGCTCGCGAGAAGTACACGGTGCGAGTGCCGAACGAGAAGCAGGTAAACACGATTCGGGTGGAAGGCGAATTTCCCGCTGGACTTCAGATTTACGACTTCGAGTTCAAACCTGGCTGGAAAATCGATTTCAAGAAAGACGACAACGGCAAGATCGTGGGTGCGACATGGACCGGGAAAGTCCAGCCCTATGAATTCGTCGAGTTCGGGATGCTTGGCATCAATCCAAAAGAAGAGACGACTTTGGTATGGAAGTTCGTCCAGTATTACGAGGACGGCTCAAAAGAGGAATTCACCGGGCCGGTGGGGTCTCGTTTACCTTCGCCTGTCACTACTCTCAAGAAGCCCGAAGCCACTGCCACCGGCTCAAAGTAGTTGCGTTTTTGCCGGTCAGTCGTAGCTGATTAGTGCCTTGAATCCGTTGCCCGCCGTCGGCTTCCCCCCACGCTGGTTACTTAGAGGCTATGGCGATGCAGGCCATGAGCGGATCGACGTTGGGCCACATTCGATCATTCACCATCCAGCGGTTGAACGGCTTCCCCTCATCGGGCATCATCATGAATTTCCAGTGCATAGGATCAGGATTCGCTTCTTATCAGGCATGGGTCGTTTCCCTTTGCGCGTGGGGAACGACAACGTTGGAAGCGTCCTTCGGAAGCGAGGGCACCAGCCACCGGAAAAGCAGCGTTGCCGCCATCGCGCCGGCGAACTGCGCCACGATGAAGCCAGGGACGTCCGCCGGTCTGATGCCTGCAAATGTATCTGATGCGGCTCGCGCCAGGGTAACGGCGGGGTTCGCGAACGAGGTGGAGGAGGTGAACCAATAACCCGCGGTGATGTAGGCTCCGACAGCAAAAGGCACAGCAGACGATCGGAACCTGACGCATCCCCAGATCACGGAGAGCAGTCCGAATGTAGCGACAAATTCGCTAAAGAGCTGCGCGCTGCCGGCGCGGACGTGGTGCGAGGCAAAGTACAACGGCTCGCCGAACATGAAGTGGGCTGCCGCAACTCCACAGTATCCGGCTCCAATCTGAGCAGCGATATATACAGGTACTTCGCGCCAGGGTAAACCGCCCTGCGAAGCGTCAGCTAGCGTAACGGCAGGATTGAAGTGCGCTCCCGAGATGGGGCCGAACGCCAGTATTAAGGCGACGAGGGCAGCGCCGGTCGCGATCGTATTGGCGAGTAGAGCCACGGCGACGTTTCCACCGGCCAGCCGTTCGCCCATGATGCCAGACCCCACCACCGCAGCCAGCAGAAAGGCCGTTCCGAGCGCCTCAGCTACAGCACGCCGGGCCACAGCACTCCTTGGGAGAAATTTCACGGCTGGGTTTTAAGGCTCTGATAAAAGCGCTCATGAATTTGTTTTCCACCTGCATCGCAATCTTATCCACATTGATCCCTTCACCGGTCAGGAATTGGCGGGCATCCTCAATACTGTATATGCGGGTCGGCTCGATATCGATGGCGTCAAATCCGGCTTTGGCCAGCTTGTCGATATACTCGTGATCCTGGAGCGCGCCGGCAATGCAACCAACCCACATTTCCATGCTGCGGCGCACCTGCTCGGGCACGTCGCCACGGACCACTATGTCGGATACAGCGAAACGGCCGCCCGGCTTCAGGACCCGGAACGTCTCGCGCAGGACCCGGTCTTTGTCGGCCGACAGATTGATCACGCAGTTGGATATGACAACGTCGACTGAGTTGTCTGGCAGCGGAATGTTTTCAATCTCGCCCTTGAGGAACTCGACGTTTTCGACGCCGGCCTTGCGCTGGTTCTCACGAGCGAGGGCCAGCATTTCATCGGTCATATCGAGACCGTAGGCTTTACCGGTGGGGCCAACACGGCGGGCTGATAGCAGGACGTCGATACCGCCACCCGAACCGAGATCGAGCACCGTTTCGCCTGCGTTCAGCTTGGCCAAGGCGGTCGGGTTGCCGCAGCCGAGTGACGCCTTTATGGCCTCCTCAGGAATCTGCCCGGCCTGACTGGCGTCGTATAAGTTGGACGTGATCGGATCGACGCAGCATCCACCAACGTTCCCGCTCGCTCCGCAACAGGAGCTGCCGCCGGTAGCAGCGCGCAACGCGGCCTGGCCGTATTTCTCTTTGACGATCTCTTTGATTTCCATGGTCTGATTGCCTCGCTTTTATTGGTGTTCTCCGACAAATTGGTGGTGTTCTCCGACAAATTGGAAGATGCGCTGCCGAAACTGATCCCGGACGCGACGCGCCGCCGCCTCCTTGGATGTCTGGCCGGACCGCCCGCTAAGTCGTGTGGAAACGCCTCGGCCATTTGGGTCCGGCACGAATTCCCGGAGCAAAGAAACAGCGCTTTCGACTCGATCATCGGGAGTTGCCTCTTATTTGCAAAGTGTGACAATTGCCTCAGGTTTAACAGCTTTGTTGCGGGTGCAGCATTCGGCGTAAAGAAAGCCCAGAAGTTCCTCAAGTGCCTCAGTATTGGCTGTATACCAGAGGAACGTGCTTTCGCGTCGGACCTTGACCAGCTCTTCGTTCTTCAGCTTTTCCAGATGGTGCGAAAGGGTCGAATTCGGAATACCTAGTTCGCTCTGGATCTCGCCGACCACGAGGCCGTCGGGGTGGGCGGACAGAAGGAGCTGCATAATCCGCAGCCGCGGCTCCGTTCCCATTGCCGTGAACATATCGGCGTACTTGGCGACTTGTTCAGCGCTGCTCTTCGTTCTCGCGGTGGCCATAATTCGACAATAGCAGAAATACAGAATTTGTTCAATAGCGGATCTGGGTTTTGGGGCTGCAGGTTGCGTCGACCCAAGATGCCGGCCAAGCCAAACGGCGCTTTTGAGGTATGGGCAGTTCGGGAACTACTGGAGCTCTAAGGAAAGCATCGCTACCCGTGTCCGGTCGCTCTTGGTCGACCCGTTTGGTCGCAGTTTTCAATGGTTTGGCGGAGAGAGAGGGATTCGGTATATCGCCCGCCTTGATATTACCGTAACCTACAGACTGCCCGTTACCACCTGGACTCTGCTTGCCAACGTTGCCAAGGCTGCTTGGCCCATATTGGCCCAAAAAGTTTGATCGCAGGATGTCCTTTTGACAGTCAATGATTTGCTGATTGAACTGGGCTGGGCTCGAACCCGTAGGCCCCATTGAGACTACGTAAGTTATTGATTCGCCAAACCGAGAGAACCGCTAAAATGGATACTTCCGCCGATTGGAGGTACACCGCGGGTACACGGACACAAAATTGTACTGCGCTCGATCCTACGTCCCTCGCGGAGAGCACAGGTTTTGCGGACCATCCTTCTTGCGAGATAAGTCTCGTTTCATCAATAAGTTACTCTTTTGGAATCGTGATTTGGTCCGGTCGAGCTGGCCTACGCGATGACCGCCGAGCCGTTTCTGGAGGTTTCATTAAAGGCCAGCGAGTCACGCTAACGAGGGGCCGTTTATCCGTACACCAAACTCGCCCGCCACGAGCTCCCAGAGCAGTTTCTCCGAGTGGCGCGTTATCCGCCCGCGGCATCTCAATTGCAATCGCGAAGACCTCGGTAAACGCTGGCCGACATAAAAGGACCTATCGACAAGAGTCTAGGCACAAAGGAGGCGTTGGCGGTGCGCTTAACGAAGCTCGCTATCGACGGCGAGAAGACGCTCCAGGGGTCGCGGAACTTGCATACCAGCAGAGCGTCCAGGTGTAGTGCTTTCAGCGTTTGAGCACCGCCTTGACCGGACCGCCCGAACCTATCTCTCGTTCATCGGCGCGCCGGAGTCGGACCGCGTACCGTAGGGATACCACGTGCCGAGAGCCATCGAGCTGTAATACCAAGCGCGCTACATCGGCGAGGTGCGGCACCGTAACGCGAGGAGTCCTGAGGCCGTGCCGAGGTTGAGATCCACCACGAGGAGGCCAGCTCCGGGGCGCGCGTTGGTGTAGGATGTCATCAGGTCGTCGAATAGGAGCAATCGCATGAATGTCCGCCACCTCGTGCCGTTCTTGAGCCGCCGGCTCCTGTCCATGGGATCCCTCATGTTGGCGGCCGGCCTGCAGCAGCCGGTTCACGCGTCAGGCGAAGACCTCTCGAAGTTCAGGCGCATCGAGCCGCAGTACATCGCGGCGCTGGGAGACCCCGGGGCCACCTCCGGCAACGGC
>Ga0302325_10001077_pt1 | contig 71298 bp, 79 predicted proteins | sample Palsa_T0_2_FD_201948 | JGI IMG/M metagenome (GOLD analysis project Ga0302325, IMG submission 201948) | Peat permafrost microbial communities from Stordalen Mire near Abisko, Sweden - Palsa_T0_2 | ecosystem: Environmental > Terrestrial > Soil > Palsa > Peat permafrost | place: Sweden: Abisko...
GAATGGCGTAACGACTTCAGCGCTGTCTCAACGATGGGCTCGGTGAAATTGCAGTCTCGGTGAAGATGCCGAGTACCCGCGGCTAGACGGAAAGACCCCGTGAACCTTTACTACAACTTGGTATTGGGATTCGGTGCATTTCGCTCAGGATAGGTGGGAGGCTTTGAAGCGCCGGTTGCGGCCGGCGTGGAGCCAACCTTGAGATACCACCCTTGGTGTATTGGATTTCTAACATCGCGCCGTGAATCCGGGCGGTGGACATTGCCAGGCGGGTAGTTTGACTGGGGCGGTCGCCTCCCAAAATGTAACGGAGGCGCACAAAGGTTCCCTCAGCACGGTCGGAAATCGTGCGTAGAGTGTAAAGGCAGCAAGGGAGCTTGACTGCGAGACCGACAGGTCGAGCAGGTGCGAAAGCAGGTCTTAGTGATCCGGCGGTAGCAAGTGGAAGTGCCGTCGCTCAACGGATAAAAGGTACTCCGGGGATAACAGGCTTATCGGGCCCAAGAGTTCACATCGACGGCCCGGTTTGGCACCTCGATGTCGGCTCGTCGCATCCTGGGGCTGTAGTCGGTCCCAAGGGTTGGGCTGTTCGCCCATTAAAGCGGTACGCGAGCTGGGTTCAGAACGTCGCAAGACAGTTCGGTCCCTATCTGCCGTGGGCGTTGGAGAGTTGAGAGGATTTGTCCCTAGTACGAGAGGACCGGGATGAACAGACCTCTGGTGTATCTGTTGTCGTGCCAACGGCATCGCAGATTAGCTACGTCTGGATTGGATAACCGCTGAAAGCATCTAAGTGGGAAGCCAACCTCGAGATGAACTCTCCCATCCCCTTGAGGGAGTAAGACCCCTGGTAGACCACCAGGTTGATAGGCCAGCTTTGGAAAGGCGGTAACGCCCGCAGGAGACTGGTACTAATGGGTCGAGGGCTTGACGGATAACTTCGTGATGCCCAACGATTCGTGGCGCTGTGCAGTTTTGAAGGCCCGCCGGGGCGGTCTCTCGACCTTTTCCGGTGGCTATGGCGAGGGGGAAACACCTCTTTCCATTCCGAACAGAGCAGTTAAGCCCCTCAGCGCCGATGGTACTTGGCTCGCAAGAGCCCGGGAGAGTAGGTCGCCGCCGGTTTCTTTAGCAGCGAGGGCCCCGCTAGGCGGGGCCCTCGCCCGCTACTTCGCCATGGCCTCGCGCGGTCGCTCGTCGGCTTCGGGCGGTCGTCTCGCGCTCGCGTGCGGAGCGAGCTCGATCGGATGCTGTGATCCGTTTCCTCGATGGTCGCGTAGTCACCGCTCGGATGGATCAACACCAAATACGCGCGGAGGCACGATGAACCACGAGCACGCAAATGCTGAGGTCTTTAACGGCGGACAGCGAGAGCCTGATATCAGTGCCTCTTCCGCTACCACACGCGGGGGCTTCCTCAAGGGCGCCGCGGCCGCAGGAGCCGGTGTCGTAGGGCTGGGTGCGCTGGCGCCGGGCTCGGCACTTGGAGCCATCGCCCGCCGGGCGAGTGGCGGGCTGACCACGTCCGACCTGGCGATCCTCGACGCGGCCGAGATCGCTGAGGCGCTGGCGGTCACGACCTACACGAACATCATCAACCGGGCACCGTTCTTCAAGGGCCTCCCATCGGACGATCAGGGCTACCTGACGGCGGCACGCGAGGAGGAGATGTCGCACTACCTGCTCGAGCAGAGCCTCACGGGCAAGCCGTCCGCCTACACGACGTTCTACTACCCGGCGGGCATGTTCGCCGACGCGCAGACCACGCTCAACATCCTCGTGACGCTCGAGGATGCGTTCATCGCGGCCTACCTGATCGGCGTGCGCGACTTCAGCACTCCTGGTCTGCGTGTCACCGCTGCGCGCATCATGGGCATCGAATCCGACCACCGTACGCTCGCACGCGTCGTGGGACCGGATGTCGCCGCCGCGAACGGCGGCCCGATCAACACCATCACCGGCATCCAGAAGACCGCCGAGCCGGCCGCCCCACCGAACAACAACGGCTATGAGCGGACGCTGCTGCTGACGAACATCTCGCAGGCGGTGACCGCTCTGCTCCCGTTCGTGGATGTGACTGCCGCCGGGAAAGCGGGCTTCGACACGGCTAAGAGCTACAAGTTCGTGCCGTTCTCTCCCAAGCTGCCGAGTGAGCTGGGCGCATTCCACTCACTGAACGGCTGACCGGGCAGTCCTAAGCGCGTTGCAGGTGCGCTGTCGCGTCGCCGGGGCCTTCGAACGGCCTCGGCGAGCGGCGCACCTGCAGCGGCCCTAGGCGCAACGGCCGCCGAGCAGTAGCCAGGAGCGGTCGTGGCCCAGGAGCTTGAAGCCCCTTGCGGCGAGTGCGCGGCGGACTTGGCGTGAGCGCGCGCCGCTGAGGTCGAAGTAATGGCTCACCGGTCCGGTTCGTGGCGTCAGCACTAGCCCCCGGCGCGGGATGCGCGCGGCGATCCGTCCAACCTCCGAGGTTGGGAGGTCGAGGTCGTAGGCGGTCAGCGAGATCAGCGCGTAAGGCGGCACGTAGAGCGCCCCGCAGCGGCGGAGAAGTCGCTTGACCTGGGGAGCGATCGAGACGAGGTCGGCTTCGGCGTGGACGGCCGCGCGTTGCTCGGAGCGGACGCGGCTCAGGCCGGTGATGTCGACGACGCCGACGTAGCCGGCGATCGCGATGGCCGCGATCAGCGAGGCAGAGCGCAGCCAGCGGGCGTCGAGGTGCAGGCGGCGCAGGGCGGCGACGCGTCCGCCGGTCAGCGCATAGGCGAAGAACGCGGGGATGAGAGCTGAGCTGTCGAGCAGGTAGCGCTCAACCAGCGGCAGGCGAAGGATGCCGAGGGCGATGAACTCGGTGAGTGAGACCGCGAGCAGCGCGAGCAGGATCAGGCCACGGCGCTGGCGCTCGAATAGCGTGACCAGGGCGCCGGCGCAGCCGACGACGAGCACGGGGATGCCGAGCAGGTCGCGTAGGCCGTGGAAGGCTACGACTGGGACGTCGGCGATGCCCGACGCCACCAGCTCGCGGCCGACGCTGGTCTGGGCGGCGTTCAGCGAGTGGGTCGCACTGCCGGCGATCAGGAGGTCGCTGGCAGCCCAGAGAATCGGCGCCGAGAGCGCGATCAGGGTTGCGCGCAGAAGCTCTGCGCGCGCCGGGCGTCCGCTCCCAAACCAGCACCAGTAGACGAACGACACGCCCCAGGCCTCCGGGCGGAGCAGTCCGGCGAGCGCGAGCAGAACCAGGGGCGCCGTGCCGCGTCGCGGCCGGCGCAGCTCGAGTGCGACCGCGCTTACCACGAGCGCCGTCGCGGGGAGGTCGGCGAGTCCTGAGCCGCCGAGCGCGTTGCTGAGAAACGGCGGGCACAGGAGCAGCGCGCCGGCTGCCAGCGCGGCGGTGAGGCGCGAATCGAACGCGCTGCGGACCGCCGCGTAGAGCGCCACGTCGAGGACGCCGAAAGTGATGAACACGATGACCCCCACGGCCTGCCAGGCGCCGCTGGTGCCGAGCGGCGCCAGCAGCGCGCCGACGACGTTCGCGAGCGGGTGCGGCGCCGAGGCGCCCTTCCACTCATAGCTCGGCAGGTGACCGTGGTCGATCTGGCGCCCCCAGATCAGTGCCCAGGCCGTGTCGTAGTAGTTGAGCGGCAGTGGGCCCGCGAGGAGTCGGGCCACAGCCGCGATTCCAACCACGCCGCCAAGCGGGGCGCGCCAGCGCCGCGAGCCTCCGTTGCGCTGCCTCACCCGACGATCCGCGGCGATGAGAGCAGGGCGTATCGGCTATCGCGCGCGATCGCGCTCGGCACGCTTTCGCGTGCGTTCGTGCGACGCTCAGCCCCCATAGCGCGCGACTGTAGCCGACCGCGTTCGCCGCGGCGGGAACGGTGCTCGTGCCATGCCCGTATCGCCGGGGCTCCTGTGTGGAGCCCCGGCGCGGGCTTTGTCACCTGCCCTCCGCAAAGGCGCGGAGGGCGCGGTCAGCCTCCCAGCCTCAGCGACCCACCCGCGCGCTTATCCAGCGCTCGGCTGCAGGGTCGTGAACGGACCGGTGACGTGATCGGGCACAAGCAGTGCTGCGGTCGCTCCAAAACCGCCCCGGCCCGCCAGCGACGGCGACCTGCGCGCAGCTGGGGGCGGTGCGAGTGGAGCGCGCGTGACTCGACGGGACCGTGCGCGAGCTCGAGCCGGTGGCGCTTCAAGCGCGCCGCCTGCCGGCTCGCCGCAACGGAGGGCGCGGGTGGACGCCCAACGTCGCCAGGCGGGCCGGCGGACTCGAGAAGTAGCAGGGCACGGGCGAGGCCGAGCGCGCGATGGACGGCGCCGATGGGGGCCGAGGTGTCGGTGAGGCGCCAGAACATATGTTCGTAAAGGTAGGAACACCGACGGACGTAACGTCGTGAAGAGCGTCGCCAAGAAGCGCACAGACCGCCCAAAATCGGCGAAAACGCCGAGCAATGGGGGCAGGAGGTCTGCACGCGAAATTGCACGCAGGGGAGTGGCGCAGGCCGTGACGGGCACGCCGGAGGTCGCCGCGGCGCAGGCTGTTAGGCTTCGAAGGCGTCCGAGCCGGGCAAACGGGGGCGCCACCAACTTCCATGGAGAGGTTCGTCATCACCGGGGGAGCGCCGCTCAGCGGCACCGTGATCCCCGCCGGCAACAAGAACGCGGCGCTGCCGATCCTCGCTGCCTCCGTGCTCACCGACGGGGTGCTCGAGATCGGCAATGTGCCGCGGATCCGCGACGTCGATTCGATGCTCGAGATCCTCGAAGGAATCGGCGTGGAGGTCAACTGGCGCGGCGAGAACGATCTGTCGCTCTGTGGCGCGGGGGTCGACACAAGCGCCGTCGAGCCCGAGTTTGCCGAGCAGATCCGGGCGTCGTTCCTGCTGGCGGGGCCGCTGCTGGCCCGACTTGGCGCGGCCGAAATGCCGCCGCCGGGCGGGGATTTCATCGGGCGGCGTAGGCTCGATCCGCACATCGACGGCTTCCGCGCGCTCGGCGCGAGCTGCGAGTACGACGGCAGCTTCGCGCTGCGGGCGCCGAAGGGGCTGCGCGCCGGCGACGTCTTCATGGACGAGCCGTCGGTGATGGCGACCGAAAACGTCTTGATGGCGGCGGCGCTGACGCCGGGAGCGACGGTGATCTCGAATGCCGCGTGCGAGCCGCACGTCCAGGACCTCGCGCGCCTGCTGGTGAAAATGGGGGCCGCGATCGAGGGCATCGGCTCGAACGTGCTGCACGTCTTCGGCGCTGAGCGGCTTGGTGGCGCGAGCCACGACATTGCGCCCGATCACATCGAGATCGGCAGCTTCATGGCGCTGGCCGGTGTCACCGGTGGCGAGCTGCGGATCAACGACACGATCCCGCAGGACCTGCGGATGATCCGCATCGTCTTCGCTCAGCTCGGCCTGGCCAGCGAGCTCGACGGTAACGACGTGATCGTGCCCGGGCGCCAGCGACTCGTCGTCCAGTCCGATGTCGGCGATTACAAGCGCAAAGTGATGGACGGGCCGTGGCCGGCGTTTCCCGCCGACCTTACGAGCATCGCGGTCGCGCTCGCGACACAGGCCGAGGGCTCGGTGCTGATCCACGAGTGGATGTTCGAAAGCCGTCTCATCTTCACCGACAAGCTGGCGGCGATGGGGGCGGACATCGTCTCCTGTGACCCGCACCGGGCGATCGTCACCGGTCCGCGGCGCCTGCGCGGCGCGCGCCTGGAGTCGCCGGATATCCGCGCCGGGATGGCAATGCTGATTGCCGCGCTCTGTGCCGACGGTCGCAGTGAGATTGGCAGCGTGGAGCAGATAGACAAGGGCTACGAGCGAATCGACGAGCGCCTGCGCGACCTTGGCGCGCAGATCGAGCGCGTGCCGGCAGAGCCGGCCCTGGCCAGTAGATAACGCCCGCGGGCGCGGCACTGGTGCTCGCCCAGGGTGCTCCGGATTACCGGGGCTATTAGGGTCCCCTAACCTGTGCTACGGTTGCCGCGTCGGTGAAATCCGACGGTCCGACTCGGGATACGCGAAGACACCACGATGGAACGCGAAAGAGCCGACTCCCCGACAGCGCGGCAGAGCGGTGGTCGCCGGCGTGTGCAGGAGCGCGTCAGCTTCTACATCTGGACCGCGCTGGTCCTCGCGGGGGCGGTGACTGTGGTGGTGCTCGGCTGGCACGCTCGCGGCGGCACGACCGATCCGACCGCGCTGCCGCGCGGCGATCGGCTCAGCCACACGACGGTCGTGATCAACGCGGCGATTCTCGTGCTGCGCGAGGGCCTCGAGACGATCCTCGTGCTGGCCGCGGTGACGGCGAGCTTCCTCGGTGCCAACCGCGTCTACCGCCGGCCTGTCGCGGTCGGCGGCGGCGTCGCGATTCTGGCCGGGATCGCGACGTGGTTCGGCGTCGTCTGGCTGATCGGTCGCTTCCACGGTGGCGAGTTCGACGTGCAGGCCGCGACCGGCCTGCCGTCGCTGATCGTCCTGCTGCTGGTGATGAACTGGTTCTTCCACAAGGTCTACTGGACGGGCTGGATCTCGAGCCATCACAAGCGTCGTCGCAGCCTGCTCGCCGGCGACGCCGAGACGAACCTGCGGCGGATGCTGTTCGGCCTCGGCGTGCTCGGCTTCACCTCGGTCTACCGCGAATGCTTCGAAATCGTGATCTTCCTGCAGAACCTGCGCGAGCTCTACGGTTCGAGCCCGGTCCTTGAGGGCGTCACGATCGGTGCGCTGTTCACCGCGGCGGCCGGCGTGCTGACCTTCGCGCTACACCAGAAACTGCCCTACCGGCGCCTGCTGATCATCACCGGCGTAATGCTGCTGTTCGTGCTGATGGTTTCGGTCGGCGAGGAAGTGAACGAGATGCAGCTCGCCCACTGGATCGGCACGACCCCGGTCGGCGGCCTCTACATCCCGGGTTGGATGGGTACCTGGTTCTCGCTCTTCAACAATTGGGAGACCTTCATCGGACAGGCCATCGCCCTGCTGCTCGTGCTCGGCTCCTACGTCCTCGCCCAGTACTTCCGCGTCTGGCGCCCGCGGCGGCGTGGCCAGCAGGCTGCGCTGCGCGCTGAGCTGGCACCCGAGCGCCCCGCGGACATCGCCGTTACGAACCCGCTCGTCGGCGCGCGGATCTAGGGCCGACTAGCAAAGCCCGTCGGCGCCGGTGCCGGCGTGGCGCGCGCGTGGGCGCACGGGTCACGGCGTGGCCGGTTCGCTACCGTCCCGCACGATGATCTACCCGATCCCCAGCGGTACACGCGATGTGCTGCCCGACGAGATGCGCGAGCTGCGCAGCATCACCGAGGCGTTGCGCGACGTCTTCAGCGCGGCCGGCTACGGCGAGGTTTACACGCCTGCGCTCGAATACGAGGCGGTGCTCACGCGTGGCGAGCTGGCCGGCGCACGGCCGGCCTACCGCGTTTTCGACGAGAACGGAAACGTGCTCGTGCTGCGCTCAGACATGACGGTGCCGATTGCCCGCGTCGTCGGCACGCGCTACCCGACCGCTGAGCCGCCGTTGCGCTTCTGCTACTTCGCGCACTCCTATCGCGGCGTGCGCCCCCAGCGCGGGCAGCACCGCGAGTTCCTTCAGGCCGGCGTCGAGCTGATCGGCGTCGCGGCCCCGCGCGGTACGGCTGAGGCGCTCACCGTGCTCTGTGGCGCGCTCGATGCGGTCGGATTGGCGCGCTACCGTGTCGGGCTCGGGGACGCGGCGCTCTACCCTGCGCTGCTGGAATCCATCGGCGTGGCCCCGGACGACTGCGCGCGCCTGCTCGAGGAGCTGGCCCGTGGCGACTTCGTTGGCCTCGAGTACGGTCTGCGCGCGCTCGACATCGACGAGCAGTCGATCAAGCTGCTGCTCGAGGTGCCGCAGCTGCGCGGCGGTGCCGACGTGCTGCACGGACCGCCGGGCCCCGTCGCCGACGCCGTTGCCGGCCTGCGGGCGGTCCATGAGCTGCTCGCCGACGGGGTTGCCGAACGCGTGATCTTCGATCTCGGACTCTCGCGGCTGCCGGGCTATTACACGGGCGCGGTGTTCGAGGTCTACGACCCGGCGCTCGGGATACCGCTCGGCGGCGGCGGACGCTACGACAACCTGCTCGGCGAGTTCGGCCGCAGCCTGCCGGCGGTCGGGTTCGCGCTCGAGGTCGATCACCTGCACCTCGCGCTCGCCGCGGAGGAACGACTGTGAGCTCGACCAACGGACTGGTCATCGCGGTGCCCCGCGGGGCGCTGTTCGAGGCGACGCTGGCCTGGCTCGATGGGCTCGGCATCCGCACCGACGAGCTGCGTACGAATGAGCGCAAGCTGTTGTTCAGCGACCTCGGCCTGATCACGATGCGCCCATCCGACGTGCCCACCTACGTCGCGGCCGGCGCCGCCGATCTCGGGATTACGGGCAAGGACGTGCTCTTGGAGCAGAGTGACTCGGCGCTCGCTGGCGTTGGACGCGACGTCTACGAGCTCGTCGATCTCGGCTTCGGCCGTTGCACGATGGTGCTCGCGACGACTGCCGGGGCCGATCCGGCGGCGGAGGCGCTGCGCCGGCTCGGCGTCGTGCGCGTCGCGACGAAGTACCCGCGCATCGCCGCGCGGTACTTCGAAGACACCGGACGTCAGGCCGAGATCATCGAGGTCAAGGGATCGGTCGAGCTGGCGCCCCTGACTGGCCTCGTCGAGGCGATCGTGGACCTCACCGCGAGCGGCACGACGCTGCGAGAGAACCACCTGGTGGTGCGCGAGGAGATCGCCGTGTGCACCGCGCGTCTGATCGCCAATCCGGTTGCGCACAAGTTGAAGGCGGCTGCGATCGACGATCTGCTGGAGCGCGCGCGTGCGCTTTGAGCGGCGAGGCGGGATCGCCGACGTCGCCAGCCTGGTCGCTGAAATCCGCGGCCTCGCGCCGTCGGCGCCCGCCGTGGGCCAGTCGGTGGCAGAGATCGTCGCCGATGTCGCAGCGCGCGGGGACGCCGCAATCGTCGAGTACAGCGAGCGCTTCGACGGCGCCGGCGATGTGTCCGCACCGCTGCGCGTTCCGGCTGCGGAGCTCGAGGCTGCGCTCGCCGGGCTGGACCCGGCGGTGCGCGCAGGCCTCGAGGTGGCTATCGCCAACGTCGCCGCCGTCGGCGCCATCGGCGTCGGCGCGCAGGTCGAGCTGACGCTGGCCCAAGGCCACCACGTATTGGTCCGCGAAATGCCTTTGCGCCGGGCCGCGGTGTACGTCCCTGGCGGCCAAGCGCCCTACCCGAGCACGGTCGTGATGGGCGTCGTCACGGCACGGGCCGCGGGCGTCGAGGAGGTCGTTGTCGTAACGCCGCCCCCCGGGGATTCGGTGATCTTCGCGACCTGTGCGCTGATCGGCGTCGAGGAGGTCTATCGCGTCGGCGGGGCTCAGGCGATCGCGGCGCTCGCCTACGGCAGCGAGCAGATCCGCGCCGTTGACGTGATTGTCGGCCCGGGAAACCTCTACACGCAGACAGCCAAGCGGCTTGTTGCCGACCGCGTCGCGACCGACAGCTTCGCCGGCCCGTCGGATCTGCTGGTGCTCTTCGATGCCCAGGATGCCGGGTCGATCCGCCTGATTGCGCTCGACCTCCTCGCCCAGGCCGAGCACGGCGCCGCGAGCACGGTCATCGCGGTGGCGGCCGATGCGACGCTGCTCGACGCGCTCGAATCTGATCTCGAGGCCCTCAGCGCGCAGCGCGGGCTTGCGAGCGAGGCGACGTGCGTGCTGGTCGGGGCCGCCGACCTGGCGCAGGCGCTCGAGTTCGCGAACGCCTACGCGCCCGAGCACCTCGAGCTGATCGGCCCCGAGGCCGAGGCGCTCGCTCCGCGCGTGCGAAGCGCGGGCTGCCTGTTCGTCGGTTGGCCGTCGGCAACGGCCTTCGGCGACTACGTTGCCGGCTCCAACCACATCCTTCCAACCGCTGGCTCGGCACGGTTCTCCTCGGGGCTCTCGGCGCGGATGTTCCGTCGCCAGATGGCTGAGGTGCGGATCGACCCCGTGGCGCTGGCCGCGCTGGCTAGCGCCGGCGGTGCGATCGCCGACGCTGAGGGATTCCCGATGCATGCCGAGTCGATGCGCGCGCGCATCCCCACCATCGTGGAGAATCCGTCGCCATGACCAGGCGAGCCGAGATCACGCGGGCGACCCGCGAAACGAGCGTAACGCTGGCGCTCGACCTCGACGGCACGGGCGCTGGAACGCGGGTGACGGGCGTCGGCTTCCTTGACCACATGCTCGACCTGCTCGCTCGTCACGGTCGCCTCGACCTCGAAGTGGCGGTCAGCGGCGACCTGACGACCGGCGGCCACCACACCGTCGAGGACACCGGAATCGTGTTCGGTCAAGCGCTCGATCAAGCGCTTGGCGACCGCGTCGGCATTTACCGCTACGGGCACGCGATTGTGCCGATGGACGAGGCGCGCGCGCTCTGCGCCATCGACATCTCCGGGCGGCCCTACCTCGCGCTCGAGGGCGAGCTGCCGCCCGGCGCGACCGGTGGCTTCGATCACGAGCTGCTGGAGGAGTTTTTCCGTGCCATCGCAAACAACTGCAAGATCACGGTGCACATCCAGCTGCAGGCGCCGGGCAACGCCCACCACATGATCGAGGCCGCCTTCAAGGCGTTCGCGCGAGCCCTGCGCGCAGCCGTTGCAATCGACCCGACGGAGACCGGCGTACCGAGTACCAAGGGCATCCTGTGAGCGCGGCTTCGGCCCGGCTGCGCCCGCCCTCGCCCGGCGATGACGGTCGGCGTGGGGCAACGGTTGGCGTCGTGGACTACGGCATGGGCAATCGGCGCTCGGTCGAGAAGGCGCTCGAGCACGTCGGGGCACGGGTGGTGCTGAGCCCTGATCGCAGTGTGCTGGCGAGCTGCGACGGCTTGGTGGTGCCTGGGGTGGGGGCGTTTCCCAAGGCGATGGGGAATCTCCGTGCGCTGGGGCTCGACGGCTTCATCGTTGAGCGCGTGAGCGCCGGTCTGCCGGTGCTGGGAATCTGCTTGGGGATGGAGCTCGCGTTCGATCACTCGAGCGAGCTCGGCGGCGCAGAAGGCCTCGGGATCGTGCCCGGCTCGGTTCGCGGGCTGCGCACCGGCGAGCTGAAGCTCCCGCACATCGGCTGGAGTGAGGTCCGCTGGGAGCGAAGCTCGCCGCTGCTCGAGGGGCTCGCGCCGGGTCGCGACTTCTACCACGTGCACAGTTTCGTCGGCGATCCGACAAACGCCGCAGACGTGCTTGGCAGCGCGGAGTACGGCGAGCGCTTCGTCACCGCGGTGTCGCGAGGATCGTTCACGGGTTTGCAGTTTCACCCGGAGAAGTCCTCACTCGACGGGCTCGCGCTGCTGGCGAACTTCGTCTCGAGCTGCGTGCCGGCCGCGTGATCCTCTACCCCGCGGTTGACATCCTCGACGGGCAGGTTGTGCGGCTCACGCAGGGTGACTTCGACGCGAGCACCGTCTATGCGAGCGAGCCGGCGGCGGCGGCGAGGCTCTGGGCGGAGGCCGGTGCGGAGCGGCTTCACATCGTCGATCTCGACGGGGCGCGTCGCGGCGAGCCGGTGCATCTTGACGAGGTCCGTGAGATCGTCGAGCAAACTGGCCTTGAGGTCGAGTTTGGCGGTGGGCTGCGCTCGCTTGGCGCGATCGGTGCGGCGGTCGCCGCCGGCGCGAGCCGCGTCGTCATCGGCACCGCCGCGTTCGGCGACTCCGATCTGCTCGGGCGCGCGCTGGACGTGCACGGCGCGCGCGTCGTGGTGTCGGTTGACGCGCGCGGCGATCATCTTGCAACCGCCGGCTGGACTGAGACGAGCTCGCTCGGACCGCTCGAGGCGATCGAGGTGCTGCGCCAGCGCGGCGTCAGCAACTTCATCTACACCGACGTCGAGCGCGACGGGATGCTCGGTGGGCTCGACCTAGCAACGATCAGCGCGATCGCCGACGCGGTGAGCGGCGAACTGCTGTACGCGGGCGGCATCGGCCAGCTCAGCGATCTGCGCGCGCTCGCCGAGTTGGCGCATCCGCGCCTGGCGGGCGTGATCGTGGGCAAGGCGCTCTACGAGCGACGTTTCACGATCGCAGAGGCAAACGCAATCCTGTGCAGCTGAAACGAGTCATTCCCTGCCTCGACGTCGACGCCGGGCGCGTCGTCAAGGGAACGCGCTTCATCGACATCCGCGACGCCGGCGACCCGATCGAGCTGGCCGCCTTCTATGACCGCGGCGGGGCTGACGAGCTGGTCTTCCTCGACATCACCGCGACGCACGAGAAGCGCGCGACGATCGTCGAGCTCGCCCGGCGGACGGCCGACGATGTGTTCATCCCGTTCACCGTCGGCGGCGGCATCCGCTCGGTGGCCGACGCGCAGGCGGTGCTCGACGCCGGAGCGGACAAGGTCGCTGTAAACAGCGCGGCGGTAGCCCGACCGGGACTGATCGATGAGCTCGCGGCGCAGTTCGGGGCACAGTGTGTCGTGCTCGCGATCGACGCCAAAGCCGCCGCTCCCGGCGTTTGGGGTGTTCACGTCCGCGGCGGGCGCCAGCTGACCGAGCGCGACGTGCTCGAATGGGCGCGCGAGGGCGTCGCGCGCGGCGCTGGCGAGATCCTGCTGACGAGCATGGATCGCGACGGCACGAGCGACGGCTACGACCTCGAGTTGACGGGCGCGGTGGGTGCCGCCGTCGGCGTTCCCGTGATCGCCTCGGGCGGCGCCGGCACGCTCGAGCACCTCGTCGAGGCCGTCGCGGCGGGAGCCGACGCGGTGCTCTGCGCATCGATCTTCCACTATGGCCACTTCACCATCGCGCAGGCCAAGGAGTACCTCGCAGCGGCCGGAATCGCCGTTCGCGCCGCCCCGGAACAATGATTCGGAGGTGTGGGCGGCGAGGCGAGAGAAGAGCGGCGCCTCGCAGCGGTCCTGGCCAGGCGCTCGCTAGAGTTGCTCGTTGTGGCTGCTGCGATCCTCGCGCTCGCAAGCGCGCGTGGCGCGGAGTGAGCCGATGAGCTGGGACTTGTGTTTCTGAAGGGAGCCGCCATGGAGCTGCCGCCGTGGCTCGCGGACGTTCGCGACTGGTACGGGAAGCTGTGGATCGCGCCCGAAACGCGCGGAGACTCGCGCCGACGGCGCCAGGTTCCTCGCTGGCTGCCCGTGCTGTTGCCGTACTTGCTCGTCGCCGCGGCAGCCGCGGTCCTGCTGATCGCAATCGCCGTGAAGCGCTGAGGCAGCCTGCGTCCGCGAAGCGCTCGCCGCAGCCAACCGACGCACACCAAAGCTCACCTGTTGAAAGGTACGATGGCGCCATGCCGATGCCCAGACGGTCGAGCGTCGAGGACTACTTCGAGCAGCTCACGCCTGCCCAGAGGTCGCACCTTGACTTGCTCCGCGAGCTCAGCCTCCGGGCCGATCCGCTAGCGCGGGAAGAGCTCAAGTGGAACCTGCCCGTCTACGTCCGTGGCGACAACAACCGCCTGTGGATGCTTCAGAACTTCAAGCACCACTGTTCTCTTCGCTTTCCGCCGCGATTCTTCGCCTCCCACAAGGCCGAAGTCGAGGCAGCCGGGTACGAGGCCGGCGAGGGTTTCATCAAGCTCCCCTACGACCGTGACATTCCGATTGAGCTCTGCACTGCGCTGATGCGGGCTCGGATCAACGAGTACGACGCGACCGGCGCCGGCTGGTCCGAGAACTAACCGCCAGCACCGCCGGGCGCGCTGCTGACTCGTTTCTCGAGCTAGAGACTCTTCGCGCTCACCAACGTGGGCTGCACGAGCCCGCAACCAAGCGCCGTATCCGAGCCGGCGTAGGGCGTGATTGCCGCCCCGGAGCCTCTCAGGACGACGGCCTGGGTGCTGCCGGGCGGCGTGAGCTCGAGCGTCGCTGCGGTCGGACAGACCCTGGTGCCACTCCCGGTGTGGTCGGGGTAGAAGACGCCGAAGTAGGCGCGCTCACCCTTGGCGAGTACGACCAGCCTACGCGTGATTTCGGGGAACGCACTGGGCGGAGAGTCCCGGTCGGTGGTCTTGATCTGCTGGCCGGTGCGGCTCACCATCTGGAGCTTTGGATAGCCGATGAGCGAGCATTCCTTCGAGCTCGTGTTGATGAATGCGAACTCGGCGAGGTCGGTGCCCATATTGCCTTGTAGGAGCCCCGCCCAGGCCTTGAGATGCGCAGCCGTGCAGCGCGGCACGCTTGCCGCTGCGGATCCTGGAGCCAACAACATCAGCGCCAGTGCCGATGCGAGGAGCGGTGCGAGTCGCGTTGCCGTCGTCCGGCGCCGGAGGGGTGCGGGTGCGATCGTCATTTCCAACCGCGGGGGTGTAACTAAATCTCGGGGACGTCGCTTACGGTAAGCGCGCTGAGCACGTCACCTGTGTTGGTGGTGCCCTTCGGCTCGATCAGGAGTACGTGTGCTTCCTCGTCCGCCTTCGGGCAATGCTCCACACCGCGCGGGACGACGAACAGCTCCCCCTCGTCGAGCTCAATGTTCCGATCGCGCAGCTGGATCGTGAGGTGCCCGCGAGTAACGAGGAAGAAGTCGTCAGTGTCGTCGTGTTTATGCCAAACAAACTCGCCATGAGCCTTGACCACCTGGAGCTTGTAGTCGTTGATGTAGCCGACGATTCCCGGGCTGTAGGCGGCATCGAGCAGATCCAGCTTTGCCGCCAGGTTGACCTTGTCATCCACCAGGCAGACTCTAGCTCGCTCCGTTTCGCGACTCCGCGACGTGCCTTGGCAGCGTTGCTGTCTACGGTTGGGCGCCCTCCCCGACCCCCGTCGCTTTCCAGGCCGGTTTGCGGAAGCGGTGTAGCAGCAGCGGGGGGAGTACCCCGAGGATGAGAATCCCAGCCGCGATCAGCCCTGCGTAAACGAGCGGGCTTGTGTGGGCGAGCTGTGACGGTGACACGAAGCCGATCACGAACGCGGTCACCGATGACAGTCCGCCGACAATGCAGAGCATGCTGAGCGCGGGCGCGCGGTATCCGCGTGGATGGTCCGGCTGCGCGCGGCGCAGACGCACTGCGGCAATGAACATCAGGACGTACATGATCAGGTAGACCTGTGTGGCCAGTGCGGTGAAGATCCAGTAGGCGCTGGAGACGGTTGGGATGAACGCGAAGAGCAGCGCGATGAGCGTGATGACTACGGCTTGTGCGCTCAGGATGTGGATCTCGATGCCGTGCTCGTTGACCTTTTGGAAGTACGGCGGCAGGTAGCCCTGTTCACGTCCGATCCGCACGAGGCCTTCCGATGGACCATCGAGCCAGGCCATCATGCCGGCCAGCGCTCCGACGGCCAGGGCGATCGCGATCAGCGGTACGGCGAAGCCGATTCCAAAGTGCGTCATGAAACTGTTGAACGCTTGCATGACGCCGGCGGTGAAGCTGATGTGGTTCGCCGGGATCACCCAGGCGATCGCTAGCGTCGGGAAGATGAAGACCGCCAGCACGAGCGCCATCGCGACAAAGATCGATTTCGGATAGTTCCGGCCTGGGTTTTGAAGCTCGTCGACGTGCACGGCGTTGATCTCGACTCCGGCATAGGTGAAGAAGCTGTTGACGACCAGGACGATGCTGGCGAGTCCCGTCCACGCTGGCAGGATGTGGTGAGTGTTTATCGGTGCCGCCGAATGGTGGCCCTGCGCCAGGTAGATGACGCCGAGGACGACGAGGATGGCTCCGGGGATCAGCGTCCCGATCACGGTCCCGCTCGAGGAGAGCTCGGCTACGAGCGAAATGCCCCGTGAGGAGACCAGCACGCCGCCCCAGAAGAGCACGATGATGATCGCAGCGGTGTAGACCCCGTTGCTTGCCAGCCGCTGATCGATCACGTAGGCGAGCGTGCTACCGACGAAGGCGAGCAGCGCCGGGTAGTAGAAGATGGTCTGGGCAAACTGGCACCAGACCGCGACCAAGCCCATCGGAGCCGAGATGCCCTCGCGCACCCAGTTGTAGACGCCGTCCGGCCAGCCGGAGGCCAGTTCTGCCGCGACCAGTGACACCGGCACCAGGAACACAAAAGCCGGTACGACATAGAGGAAGACGGAGGCGAGTCCGAGCACGGCGGTCGCCGGCGCCGATCCCAGGTAGCCAACCGATGCGACGGTCATCATCGCCAGCGCGGGCCAGGTGATCAAGCTCCGCGCCGGCCGAGCCGAGGCGCCGGCGGCCCGCGGGTAGCGTCGCCTGTGCACCCACATGAAATCCGAGTATGACGCTGGTGTGCACGCCGCGATCGGCTGTCCGGGAGTTGCGGCAGGTCCGTGCGACGCCGGCTGTCGGGATTGGAAACGGTCGTTTGCGATTCGCATCTCGGGAAAAAGCAGCAGGGCGTTGTGTCAAGGGCGCAATGGGGGGTGCCGAAAACGACTAGGTGAAAGCGAATGCAGGTGGCTTGGGTCGCGATCCTGGCCCCCCGATGCGGATGCGGGGCGGCCCAGCCGTCGGCCGCCGCGATTTGGCGCTGGGCGCGCCCGCGCTGCGAGTCGGTGCGGGCTGGTCTGCTCGGTCCGGGCCGTGGAACGAGGTAGCGCGGGTTGGTTCGGCGTTCCCTCGATGGGCGTTGGCCTTTGCGCTTTACCTCGCGATCTCCGTGGTGACGCTCGGCCACGGCGCAGTCACCAATCCCGGCCACGTCATCGTCGGCTGGGTCGACTTCACGGACCCGCCGGTGTTCATGTGGTCGCTGGCCTGGTGGCCCCACGCGCTCGTGCACGGCCTCAACCCGTTCTTCACGCACGTAATCTGGGCGCCGGAGGGAACGAACGTCGCGGCAGCGGCGACGATTCCCGCGGCCGCGATCGCGCTGTGGCCGGTGACGGCGCTGTTCGGCCCGGTCGTTTCCTACAACGTGCTCGCGATCCTGAGCCCGGCGCTCTGCGGTCTGACGGCCTATCTGTTGTGCCGTCGGCTGACCGGCCGCCACGGCGCATCGCTGATGGGCGGGTTCCTCTTCGCCTTCAGCAGCTACGAGCTCACCGAGTCACTCGGGCACGCCAATTTGGCACTGGTCTTTCTACTTCCGGTCGGGATCCATCTCGTCGTCCGACGCGTCGACGGCGACCTCTCGCGAGCCCGCTTCATCACAGCCCTGGCGGTCGTGTTTGTCGTCCAAGCCCTGCTCTCGAGCGAGATCCTGGTAGATGCCGGCATGGTCGGAACGGCCGCGCTGGCGATCGCGTACTGCGTCTACCCACGTTCGATGCGACCGCGCATCGCCACAGCCGCAATCGAAGTCCTCATCGCCGCCACCGCTGCCCTCGTCCTGCTCCTGCCATACATCCTGGCCGCCCTTGCCCAAAGCCAACTCTTCCGCAGCGGCAGCGCGTTCGGGCTGAACGCGCTCAACCTCATCGTTCCCACACCGATCACCCGGCTGGGCGGGTGGACCTACCTCGGCGTCAGCGAGACCTTCCAGAACGGGAACTACACCGAGACCGCCGGGTACATCGGCCTGCCGCTGCTGCTCGTGTTCGCGACCTTCGCGCTGACCAGCTGGCGAACCAATCGGGGGACAAGAGTGCTCGTCCTCACGTTCCTCGTGAGCCTCGTTCTCGCGCTCGGGTCTGGGCTGGAGGTTGCGGGACACGGGCTCATCGCGCTCCCGTGGAGCCTGCTTGAGCGGCTGCCACTCCTCGGAAACCTTGTGCCCGGACGAATCGTGGTCTTCTCCGAGTTGATCGTCGCGATCTGCACAGCCCTCTGGCTCGCGCGGGGCCTCCGCACCAATGCGATCCGGTGGTTGGTTGTGTTCCTCGGTGTGGCCGCACTGTTCCCGGATGTCGGCGCGGGCTGGTGGGCCAGTCAGCCGCCGAACCCGACGTTCTTCCAGACCGCCGAGTATCGGAACTACCTCACTCGCGGGGAGAGCGTCCTGGTGATCCCCTTCGGCGTCGCTGGCGACAGCATGCTCTGGCAAGCGGAGACCAGCTTTTACTTCAAGATGCCGGGCGGCTATCTCTCGGGCGTTGAGCCCAGCTCAGCAGAGGGCGCCGCGGTCACAGATCTGTTCGACGGCTCCACTCGGGAGGCGCACATGTCGGCCACGGTCGCACCGACGATCCGTGCTTTCCTCGAGCAACACCACATCCGTCACGTCGTCATCGAGCCCGGCTACCAGCTCGCCTGGACAGCGGTGTTCAGCCGAATCGCTCCCCCACCACGGCAGATCGGCGGCATCCTGCTCTACACCCTCAAGCAAACCAGTCGCTCACGCGTGTAAAGCAGGCGGGCTCCTGCGCGGACCGCTCTAGGGGCTACGGTTCGAGGTCGTAGGGGAATTGCGTGAGCGTCTCGCAACCGTCCTCGGTGACCAGGACGAGATCCTCGAGCCGGCAGCCTCCGACGCGCGGGTCGTAGCAGCCCGGCTCGAGCGTCACGACATCGCCCGCGCACAGGGTGTCGGGACCGCGGCCAAGTAGCGGCGCCTCGTGGATCTCCAGTCCCACACCATGTCCGAGCGAGTGGAAGAAGCCGCTCTCGAGCGGCTCCCCGGGCAGCTTGGTCAGTTGTGTCGGCAGGCCCTCCTGTGAGTACGTTTCGCACGCTATGCGGAAGACCTCAAGCCCCGCGATACCGGGACGCACGGCGTCCCTCGAACGCTCGAGCGCGTCGCGCGTAAGGGCGTGGAATCGGCGGATCTCCGCGGGCGCTTCGCCGACCACGAAGGTCCGCGTCATATCGGCAAAGCAAGCGGATTCGGGATCGCGAGGCCAGAGATCGATGACAACCGGCTCTCCACTTTGGATCGGCCCCGATCCGAGCTCGTGACCGACCGCCGTCTGTGCGCCGTGAGAGACGATGAGGGCGTCGCCCACGCTTGCTCCGGCTGCCGCGACGGCCGCGCTGACGGCCTCCTTCAAAAGCTCGCATGAGAGCGGCTCGCCGTCCACGAAAAGACTTCCCGCGCCGGGCTCGGCGGCGCGCAGAAGCTGCGTCGCCGCGCGCATCCCGGCTTCGGCGGCGGCTTGCGCGCGGCGGATACCGGCGAGCTCGTCCGGGTTCTTAACGCGCCGGCGAGCCTTGAACAACTCGCGGTCGGGCGTGACCGCCACGCCTGCAGTCCGCAGATAGTCAGCTACCTCGATCGGGAACTCACTCGGCACGACAGCCGCCGTGACGTGGAGCGCGCGGCACGCACGCGCCACTATTTCGAGCCACGCCTGCGCACGGTCGGCGCCGCCGGCGAGTAAATCGTCGAGCCCGAACTCCTCGAGCGGGTGCACGCCGAGATCGTGATCCAGCGCGCGAAGGCGGGGACTCTCCAGCGAGCCGACCACCACGTGACGACGCCCGCCGGTTTCGATGTAGAGGAACGGGTCGGGCACCATCAGCGACACCTCGTGTCGCATTTCGGCCGATCGCAACGTATCGCCGTAGATCAGGACGTCAGACATAGGCAGCTCTCGTCAGTCTGGGCTCGACGCAATGCGCGGTTGGCAGCACCGGCGCCGTCTTCGCCAGCCTACCTAGAAGCACCTGACGATGCCCGCAGCGACGGCGACCGAGGGCCGCGAGCCACGACGCGGGAACAAGGCGTGGATCTGCGGGGACGCGCGCGCCCGGGGCTGGGCGCAGCATGTACGCTCTGGGTCACCTACACCCCCACAGGCGGCAGAGCTCACAGCACCGAAACCACGTTCCGCGTCCTCGCCGCCAAGCATTAGGCGCCCAGACAGGCGCCGCTCAGCGCTTTTCGAAGACGAAGCGGTAGTGGTCGAGCAGTTCGCGCTCGAAACAGACCTTGTTGGCGCTCACACCCGAGGTGAAGGCGAGTCGGAAGTCCGCGCTCCTGAGCCAGCGCGGCACGAGCCTCAGCTTGAGCAGCGTCTTGCGGGCGCTGCGCGCGCCAGTCAGCTTGCCCCATTCGGTGATCGTCTGGATGTAATCCAGACGGCCGCTGATGCTCGAGATCAGGCGGAAGCCGGGTTCCGCGCAGTCGATTACCTGTTGCTCGCCGAGCGGCAGCCAGGAGCCAGGGAACTGGCGCCCCAGCAGGGCCAGATACCACGCGTCGGAGTCGCGTGGAGCGCGGACGTCGACCTCGTCGAGCGAGATCATGTTCGGGCCGAAGACCATCGTCTGCAGGTACAGCCGTCCCTGCGGCGGCAGAACGGCGGCGATCCGGCTGAAGATCTCGCGGTAGACGTCGTCCTGGCGGCCCGCACGATACTCATCTGGCGAGCAGAAGTGCTCGAACGCCCCGAGGCTCGCGACCGCGTCAAACCCGCCGAAGCTCGCGCGGTCGAGCTTGCGCGCATCGAAGAGGTGCACATCGAGCCCGTGCCGGCGACAGGCCGCGAGTTGCGCGTGCGAAAGCGTCACGCCGACGCCGATCGCGCCGCGATCGCGGGCGAAGTCGAGCAAGGGACCCCAGCCGCAACCGAGGTCGAGCAGGCGCCGGCCGGTGGTGATGCCGATCTGCTCGGCTACGTACTCGTGCTTGCGTTGCTGCGCCTGCTCGAGGCTGAGTGAGAAGTCGCCGTCGTACTTGGCGCCGCTGAAGTCGGCGAGCTCGCCGAGGCTGAGGCGAAAGACGCGGTCGGTCAGCGAGTAGGTGAAATCGATGTCTTTCTGGTCGGCCATCGCGCCCTTGAGCCTAGACTCAATCGCGATGCCAGACAGAACGAGGACCCAGGCCGAGGTCGTACTCGACGCGCTCGCGGGTCGCCCCGATGGCGCGGCTGTGCGTGCGCTGCGCGGGGTGCGGGCGGCGGTCGTTGGTGGCTTCGTCCGCGACACCCTGATCGGCCGCGTGCCGCGCGAGATCGACCTCGTCGTCGAAGGCGACACGGCAGAGATCGCGGCGGCGCTCGGCGGCACGCTGACCAGCTACGAGTCTTTCCTCGCCGCTCGCGTCAGCGGTGACGGCTGGTCGATCGACATCACCCAGGCCCGGCGCGAGCGCTACCCGCGCCCCGGCGCGCTGCCGATCGTCGAGCCGGCGCGCCTCGAGCAGGACCTCGCGCGCCGCGACTTCACCGTCAATGCGATCGCCGTCACGCTCGAGCGCGGCGAGCTGATCGCCGCTGAGGGTGCGCTCGAGGACCTTGCGGCGCACGGCCTCCGCGTCCTCCACGACGAGAGCTTCATCGATGACCCGACGCGCGTCATGCGCCTCGCGCGCTACGCTCACCGGCTCGGCTTCACGGTCGATCCCCATACCGCCGCGCTCGCCGCGGCGGCAGACCTCGGGACGGTGACGGGGTCACGGATCGGGGCCGAGCTGCGTCTGGCGCTGCTCGAGCCTGATCCGCTGGCGCCGCTCGCCGACCTGACGGAGAAACTGCCGATCACGGTCGATCGAGCGCTCGTGCAAGCGGCGCTAGCGCTGGCACCGCCCGACGCGAGCCGCACGCTCCTGATCCTCGCCGCCGTCACGCGCGAACGCGCGCCCGCGACCTGGATCGAGTCGCTCGAGCTCCTCGCCCGCGAGCGCGACGTCGTCCTTCAGGCAAAGCGTGCGCCGGAGCTCGCCGCGGCGATTGAGGCCGCGAAATCGCCGAGCGAACTGGGCGCGATCCTGCGTGGCGTGCCGGTGGAGGTGATCGCGATCGCCGGTGCTCTGGGATCAGCCGCGGCGACCCGGCGCTGGCTCACCGAGCTGCGTCACATCGCGCTTGAGATCGACGGCGACGACCTTCTCGCGGCGGGGATCGTCGCCGGCCCCGAGCTCGGTGCGCGGCTCGAGCGCACCCTCGCGCGCAAGCTCGACGGGCAGATCGACGATGGGCGCCAAGCAGAGCTCGAAAGCGCGCTCGGAGAGCGCCCGTGAGCCCCAGAGCGAATGCGCGGGCCGCCGCGCGATCCCACGGGAGCGCCACGCGGATCGAGTTGCGCCACGCAACCGTGCTCTTCAGCGGTCGCGACGACGGCGACCTCGGCCGCACGGCGGAGCCAGCGACGCCGTCCGTGCAGGCCAACCGCACAGCGATCCTCGCGCTCTGTGGCCTCGGAGGGATCGCCGTCGGCCGTCAGGTGCACGGCAGCACCGTTGCCGTTGCGAAACCCGATCGCCTCGGCTACGTCGTTGACGAAAGCGCGCAGGCCGACGGGCAGGTGACGCCCGCGCCCGAGCTCGGCGTCGGCGTCCATGTCGCCGATTGCCTGCCGATCGCGGTGGCGGGCGACGGCGGCGTCGCGATGATCCATGCCGGCTGGCGCGGTCTCGCCGGCGGGGTCGTTGCCGAGGGGGTGCGCACGCTGCGCACACTCGGCGTGCAGGGCCCGCTCGAGGCGGCGATCGGTCCCGGCGCCGGTGGCTGCTGCTATGAGGTCGGACCCGAGGTGCACGCCCCGTTCGCGGCCTACTGCGCAAGTAGTGGTCGACGCCTGGATCTCGCGGCGATCGCCACCGCACAGCTCCACGAGGCGGGTGTCGAAAGCGTCGGCGACACCGGGCTCTGCACGCTCTGTGCGCCCGCGGGGCTCTTCTTCTCCCATCGCCGCGACGGGCCCGAGACCGGCCGTCAGGGGGGCTTCGCTTGGCTGCGCTGAGCAGCGAGCGCGTCGCCGCCAACCTCGCCGCGGCGCGCGAGCGGATCGCTGCCGCGGCCGCGCGCGTCGGGCGCGATCCCGCCGCGGTCGAGATTCTCGCGGCGGTGAAGTACCTCAGCGGGCCCGAGCTCGAGACGCTCGTCGACGCAGGCATCACGCTCGTCGGCGAGAACCGCGCTCAGGACCTGCTCGAGAAGATTCCATACGCCCAGGGGCGGCTGCGCTGGCATTTCATCGGCGCGCTGCAGTCGCGCAAGGTGCGCCTGATCATGCCCCACGTCGAGCTGATCCACTCCGTCGCGAGCGATTCGGTGCTGCGCGAGCTCGGCCGCGGCGCGCCGGCGGCACTCGAGATCCTGATCGAGGTCAACCTCAGCGGTGAGCCCGGCAAGGCGGGGATCGCGCCGGCGCAGCTCGACGATTTCATTGCGCGCAGCCCGGTGCCGGTCGTCGGCCTGATGACGATGCCGCCGCAGACTGAGGACCCGCAACGGAGCCGCCCCTACTTCGAGCAGCTTGCCGCGCTGGCCTCAGCGCGGGGGCTGGCGCACGTTTCGGCTGGTACGAGCCAGGATTTCGAGGTTGCGGTCGAGGCTGGCGCGACGATCGTGCGACTGGGCACAAGCCTGTACCGTTAGTAACGCCGCTGGCGCTAGAGTTTGCGTCGCGGCAGGGATTAACACCCAGTGACGCGAACAACACCCTGAACGTGGCCCTCCGGGACTCCTGGCATCGCACGCTCGTCTACTTCGGCCTGGCCGAGGAAGTTGACGACGCCTACGACTACGACCCCGACACGGGACCCGAGCTCGCCCTCGAAGACCGCTACCGCGAGCGCCCCAACGTACGCCGCCTGGCGCCGCGACGCCGCGGCGACGACATCGACGACATCTTTCCCGACGAGGAGCCGCGCGGGCGTCAAGCCACGGTTCTGCGTCCCGTGCAGGGTGGACGCCCGAGCGGCGGACGCGAAAGCGGCGGACGCGATCAGGGGGGACGGGACTTCCAGGTCCACGTCGTGCATCCGAAGTCCTTCAACGACGCCCAGCAGGTCGCCGACAAGTTCAAGCGCGACGTACCCGTGATCCTGAACCTCCAGGACTGCGAGCACGACCTCTCGAAGCGGATGATCGACTTCGCGAGCGGCCTCACGTATGCGCTCGACGGCGGCATGCAGCGGATCGCCGACAAGGTCTTCATGCTGACGCCGCGCAACGTCGAGCTGTCAGCCGAAGAGCGCGCGCGGCTGATCGAAAAGGGCTTCTTTAATCAGGCCTGACCTCGCGCGCGCCCGCCTTTTGGAAAGGTAGCCTTGGCGCTATGACTCTTGGCTATGTCGGCGCCGGAAACATGGCGCGGGCGCTGGCGATCGGCTTTGGCGAGCCGGCGCTCTTCAGCGACTCCGGCTCGGGGCGCGCCGCGGCACTCGCGGAGCTCGTCGGCGGCGAGGCTGTGGCGACAAACAGCGAGCTCGCGAAGCGCGCCGACGTCGTCGTCCTGGCGCACAAGCCGGCCCAGCTCGCGACGATCGCCCCCGAGCTCAGCGGCGCCGAGGTCGTGCTCTCACTGCTCGGTGGCGTGACGCTCGAGCAGGTCGCCGCCGCAATCCCTGGCGCCAGCGTGACCCGCGCGATGCCGAACACGGCGGTCGCCGTGCGCAAAGGCGTGACCTGCGTCTGCGGCGCCGAGGAACTCGACGCGCTGCTGGAGGCCGTGGGCCGCGTCGTGCGGCTGCCCGAACGGCTGATCGACGCCGCCACCGCGGTCAGCGGCGTCGCGCCCGCCTACGTGGCGCTGATCGCCGAGGCCTGGGTTGACGCCGCGGTCGGCCAGGGCATCCCTGCGGCGCAGGCCGCGGAGCTCGTCAGCGCCTCGCTCAGCGGCGCCGCGGCCCTGCTCGAGGAACGCGGGATGGACACGCTCGGCGTGCGCCGCGAGGTCACCTCGCCGGGCGGAATGACCGCCCGAGGCCTCCGCGTGCTCGAGCGCGCCGGCCTGCGCTCGGCGTTCAGCGACGCTGCCGCGGCGGTCGTCGGGTCCGCTAAGTGACCCTCGTTCTCGCCAGCGTACGCGGCGACATCGCCAACTACGTCGACGTCCTCGCCTGGGTCTACACGGTCACGATCATCGCCTACATCCTCACGCAGTGGATCTTCGCTGCCGGCCTGCGAATCCCCTACAGCCGCGTCAGCAACGCAATCCTCACCTTCCTCCACGACGTCGTCGTGCCGTTCCTGCGGATCTTCCGCCGCATCCTGCCGTCCTTCGGCGGGCTTGACTTCAGCCCCATCGTCGCGATCATCGTCGTGCGCGTCGCCGGCTCGCTGATCGCACGCGCGATCCGTGGTTAGCGCGCCCCGCAACAGCGCTGCCACCACGGCGTGGTCGCGCGCCGGCGTCGTGGCGGGGATCGTGATCATCCTCGACCAGCTGACCAAACAACTGCTTCGGAGCTCACTGGCGGTCGGCGCCGAGCGCCACGTGCTGCCGGGGCTGACGCTCGTCCATACGACCAACAGCGGCGTCGCCTTCAGCCTGCTCAGTGGCAGCGCCGACGCCGTGACGGTGCTGGCGCTGATCGGCCTCGCGCTGCTGCTGGCTTTCTTCGCCCGCTACCGCGAGCACGCGCCACTCTGGCTGCCCGTCGGGCTGATCGCCGGCGGCGCGGTCGGCAACCTGATCGATCGCCTGCGCGACGGTGCCGTCACCGACTTCATCAAGCTGCCGGACTGGCCGGCCTTCAACCTCGCCGACAGCGCCATCACAATCGGCGTCGTCGCGCTGATCCTGATCCTCGGACGCGGTGCAGCTGCGAGTCCCAGCTGAGGCCGCCGGGCAGCGCCTGGACCGCTACCTGAGCGCCCGCGCCGGCTCGCGCGCGCAGGCCCAGCGCTGGATCGAGCTCGGCGGTGTGAGCCTCAACGGGCGGATCGCCCGCAAAGCCGATCTTTTGGGCGGTGGCGAGCTGCTCAGCGTCGTTCTTCCCGAAGGGGCGCCGGCGGCACTCGACGACGGGCCGCCGGCGCCCTACGAAGTGGTTTACGAGGACGCCGATTTGCTCGTGATCGACAAACCGGCCGGTGTCGTCGTGCACCCCGCGGGCGGTCACCGCAGCGGCACGCTCTCCCAGGCGCTCGCGGCACGCGGCGCCGCCGGCGGCGAGCCGTGGCGGCCGGGGATCGTCCACCGTCTCGACAAGGACACCTCCGGACTGCTCGTCGTCGCCAAGAGCGAGGCCGCCCACCGGCGACTGAAAGCGGCGCTCGCCGCGCGCGAGATCGTGCGCGAGTACCTCGCGCTGGTCGAGGGCCGCCCGCCGGCGCGAGGCGGCACGATCGACGCCCCGATCGGCCGCGACCGCCGCGCGCGGCGGCGAATCTCGCTCGACAGCGACGCGCTGCGCGAAGCCCGCACCCACTTCCGCCTCGAAGAGGCGCTCGACGGCGCGACCCTGCTACGCGTGCGCCTGGAAACCGGCCGCACGCACCAGATCCGCGCGCACTTCGAAGCGATCGGACACCCGGTCTGCGGCGACCCGGAGTACGGGCACGCCGGCCTCTACGGGCTCGAACGACAGTTCCTCCACGCCGCCCACCTCGAGCTCTCCCAACCGTCGAGCGGAGCGGCGCTGGCGTTCGACTCCCCGCTCCCCGCCGATCTCGCCGCGGCGCTCGAGCGCGCACGTGGCCGCTGACGTCGCGTATCCTCGTTAGAGACCAATAACCAACCCGCACGGCACGCGGGGTTGTGGGCCTGCCCGAGCGCAGCGTGTGCTCGGGTCCACCGACCCGCCGAGCGGCATCGTCAACACAAATAAGGGAGCAGTACCGTGGCTCGAGTCGGAATCAAGGAGCTGCTGGAGGCCGGCGTTCACTTCGGCCACCAGACACGCCGTTGGAACCCCAAGATGCGCCGCTTCATCTTCGGTGAGCGGGATGGCATCTACATCATCGATCTGCTGACGACGCAGCGCCTGCTCGATCAGGCGCTCGACTTCGTCGGCGACGTCGCGCATCGCGGCGGCACCGTGCTGTTCGTCGGCACGAAGAAGCAAGCCAGCGACGCCGTGCAGCAGGTCGCCGAGGCGGCCGGCATGCCCTACGTCAACCACCGCTGGCTCGGTGGCCTGATGACGAACTTCCAGACGATCAGCGAGCGCATCAAGCGCCTGCACGATCTCGAGCGCTACGAAACCGAGGGTCAGCTCGAGCTGCTGCCAACGCGCGAGCGGATGGCCGCCGAAGCCGACCTCGCGAAGCTGCGGGCGAACCTCGGCGGCGTCAAGAACATGAAGGGCACACCCGCGGCGATCTTCATCATCGATCTCAAGACCGAGGCGATCGCCGTGCGCGAGGCCCAACGCCTGCGGATCCCGATCATCGGCCTCGTCGACACCAACTGCGACCCTGACGGGATCGACTACGTCATCCCCGGCAACGACGACGCCATCCGCTCCTGCGCCGTGATCGCCAAGGCAATCGGCGACGTCGTCGCCGAAGAGGCCGGCTTCTATCGCGCCGAGCAGGAGAAGCTCCGCAAGGAAGCCGAAGAGCGCGCGCGCAAGGAAACAGAACGTCGCGAGGCCGAAGCCGCGGCCGCAGCACTCGCCGCGGCCGAAGCCCAGGCCGCCGCCGAGGCCCAGGCGGCCGAGGCCCAGGCCGCCGCAGCAGCGGCCGCCGCAGCCGCAGGAACCCAGGCGGCACCCGGCGCACCGGAGTCGCCGCCGCCAGCCTCGGCGCCCGCCGAAGCCCCCGCCCGGCGCCCACCGGCGCCGCCACGGCCAGCGCGATCGCAGCCAGCGCCCGAGCCGCCAGCTGCGCCACCAGCGCCTGAAGTGACCGCTGAGGCCACTCAGCCGACGCCACCAGTCGAGCCGCAGGCCGCAGACGCCCAAGCAGCGCCGCCCGAGACGCCCCAGGAGCCGGCCTCGCAGGAAGCCTCGGCTCCGCCGGAAGCCTCGGCTCCGCCGGAACCCCCGGCGCCGCAGGAAGCCTCGGCTGAGGCAACCGCGGAGGTTTCCCAGCCCGAGCCGAGCGCTGAGCCCGAAGCGGAGGTCAAGCCGGACGCGAAGGACGAGGCGCCACAGGCGCCGGCGGAGCCGGCCGAGGAGGTCTCGAATGCCTGAGATCTCTGCTGCCGACGTCAAAGCGCTGCGCGACCGCACCGGCGCCGGGATGATGGACTGCAAGCGCGCGCTGACCGAATCCGGGGGCGATGTCGAGAAGGCGATCGAGATCCTCCGCAAAAAGGCCGGCAAGCGGATCGAGGATCGCGGTGAGCGCGTCGCCTCCGAGGGCACCGTCCAGACCTACGTGCACCACAACGGCAAGATCGGCGTCCTCGTTGAGGTCGACTGCGAGACCGATTTCGTGGCCCGCAACGCCGACTTCGTCAGTTTTGCCAAGGACGTCGCCGCGCATATTGCGGCGGCCGGGCCGCGCTGGCTGACGCCCGACGATGTCCCCGCGCTCGAGCGCGACCGGGAGCTTGCGATCTTCGAGCAAGAGGCTGCCGACAAGCCGGCCGAGATCCGCGACAAGATCGCGGCGGGCAAGCTCGCAAAGTGGTTCTCTGAGGTCGTTCTCCTCGAACAGGTCCACGTCAACGCCGACAAGCACGAGGGCAAGACGATCCGCGAGCTCCAGCACGAGCTCGCCGCCAAGACGGGCGAGAACGTCTTCATCAGGCGCTTTGAGCGGTTCATCGTCGGCGACTAGCATTCCGAGCGTGGCCACCACAGCGGCGACGGATGGCGAACCCGTCTTCACGCGCGTGCTCGTCAAGCTCTCGGGCGAAGCGCTGATGGGGAAGCTCGAGTTCGGCACCGACCCCGAACGCGTCGCGGCGATCGCCAGCGCTGTTCGCGGCGTCGTCGAGCGCGGCGTCCAGCTCGCGCTCGTCCCCGGTGGCGGCAACATCTACCGCGGCCTCCAGGGCGCGGCAGCGGGGATGGATCGCGCGACCGGCGACTACATGGGGATGCTCGCCACGGTCCTCAACGCGCTCGCGCTGCAGGACGCCTGCGAGAAGGAGGGCGTGCACACCCGGGTGCAGTCGGCGATCACGATCCAGGAGGTCGCCGAGCCCTACATCCGTCGTCGCGCGATGCGACACCTCGAGAAGGGCCGCGTCGTGATCTTTGCCGCCGGCACCGGCAACCCCTTCTTCACCACCGACACCGCCGCCGCGCTGCGGGCAAGCGAGATCCACGCCGACGCGATCCTGATGGCCAAGAACGGGGTGGAGGGCGTCTACAGCGCCGACCCGGCGCTCGATCCAAACGCCACGTTCATTCCCCAGATCACCCATATGGAGGCGATCCAGCGACGCCTCGGCGTGATGGACGCGACGGCGCTCACGCTCTGCATGGAGAACAAGCTGCCGATTCACGTTTTCAACGTCGACGACGAGCAGAACATCGGTCGGATCGTCAGCGGCGAGCGCGTAGGCACGCTCGTCAGCACGCCCTAGGCTTCTCAGCATTCGCTCGCCGATCGCGTTGCGAGCGTTATCCTCCCGCGACGATGCCCGCGAGCTTTTTCCTGCAATGGCACTGATCGACGAGCTGCTCGAGGACGCCCGCGAGCGGATGCACAAGTCGGTCGAGGCGACTGCGCATGAGCTCGGCACCGTGCGAGCGGGCCGCGCCAGCCCGGGTCTGCTCGACCGCATCGAGGTCGACTACTACGGCACATCGACGCCGCTGCGCAACCTCGCGACGATCTCGGCGCCGGAGGCGCGGCTGCTGACGATCCAGCCCTTCGACGGCTCGACGATCAAGGTGATCGAGAAGGCGATCAACGAGTCCGACCTCGGCCTGCACCCGTCCAACGACGGCAAGATCGTGCGACTCGCGATCCCCGAGCTCAACGAGGAGCGTCGCCGCGAGCTGGTCAAGGTCGCCCGCGGCATCGCCGAGGACGGGCGTGTCGCCGTGCGCAACATACGACGCGACGTGATGCACGACTTGCGCGAGCTGAAGGAGGCCGGCGAGGCCGGCTCCGATGACGAGCACCGCGCCGAGGTGGGGCTGCAGAAGCTGACCGACGCGAGCATCGCTGAGCTCGACACACTGCTGAAGGGCAAGGAAGCCGAGATCCTCGAGGTCTGATGAGTCCTCCCGCACGCCGCACGGCAGCGGGCCGCGGCCAGCCGCGCCAGTTCGACGACAACGGCGCACAGGCGCGCTACGTCGCAATCATCACCGACGGCAACGGACGCTGGGCCAAGGAGCATGGCGTCTCGGTGGCCGCCGGTCACAATGCCGGCGCGGACACGGTGAAGGCCCGGCTGCGCGACTCCGCCGAGCTCGGCGTCAAGGAGCTGACCGTGTACTCGTTCTCAACTGAGAATTGGGGTCGGCCGGCCACGGAGGTCAACGCGCTGATGCGGATGTTGAGCCGGCGGATCAAAGGCGAGGCACCGGAGCTGAAAGCCGAGGGTGTGCGCCTGCGCTTCATCGGCCGCCGCGAAGGCGTCTCGGCGGCGCTACAGCGCCAGATGGACTGGGCCGAGCGCGAAACCGCCGAGAACGACCGCATAACCCTGTTCGTGGCGTTCAACTACGGCGGCCGCGCCGAGATCCTCGACGCGGCCCGGCGCTTCAATGGCGGCGAAGAGGCGGACTTCCGCGCGCTGCTCTACGCGCCCGACATGCACGACCCCGATCTGATCATCCGCACCAGCGGCGAACAGCGCCTCTCCAACTACCTGCTGTGGCAGTCCGCCTACTCCGAGCTGATCTTCCGTGACGAGCTCTGGCCGGACTTCAGCCGCGAGGCATATGCCCAGTCGCTCGCCGAGTTTGCGTCCCGCCGCCGCCGGTTCGGCGGTCGCTGACGGTGCGCTGATGGCCTCGACCCCACGTCGTGAAGAGCCAACGCCGCTAGCCGCACCGACGCCACCACGGACGCGCTCAGAGCTCGGGGCGCGCGTCCTCGTCGCCATCCCTTTGCTCGCCTTCGTGATTGCGATCGACCTGCTCGGCGGCGACGTCTTCGCGGCTGCGCTCTTGCTGCTGGGCGGGGTCTGCCTGTATGAGCTCTACGAGCTCTACGACGACATCAACCCGGCCCGCATCGCCGGCTTCATCGCGCTAGCCGGGCTGATCGCCGCCGCGCAGTTCGGCACCCGTGACCAGCTGTTGCTCGTCGCGGTGGCGGCAATTCCTCTGACGTTCCTGCTGACGATCATTACGCCGCGTGGCGCCGCCGCCACCGGCAGCGGCACGCGCACTGGCACCTTCGCGTTGGCCTTGACGCTGCTCGGGATCTGGTGGATCGGGCTCGCGCTGGGCCACGCGGTGCTGCTGCGCCGGCTGCCGCACGGCGGTGGGATCGTCATCGATGTGGTCATCGGGACGTTCGTCGGTGACAGCGCCGCCTACCTCGGCGGGCGCGCGTTCGGGCGCCATCCGCTGGCCCCGGCGATCTCGCCGAAAAAGACCGTCGAGGGACTGATCGCCGGCATCGGCACAGCCGTCGGCGCGGTCTGGGTCGCGAGCCTCTTCCAGCCGTGGTTGCACACCGGTGACGCGCTGGCGCTCGGCGCGGGCGTCGCGCTCGCGGCGCCGCTCGGCGACCTCTTCGAGAGCTTCATCAAGCGCGACGCGGGCGCGAAGGACACCGGGCGCCTGTTCGGCGCCCATGGCGGCGCATTAGACCGGCTCGACGCGGTGATGTTCGCCGCCGTCGCCGGCTACTACATCTGGCACGCGATCCTGCTCAAATGATGAGCCGCCCACGTCGCATCCTGATTCTCGGCTCGACCGGCTCGATCGGCGTCCAGGCGCTGAGCGTCATCGGCCAAAGCGAAGAGCTCGAGCTCGTCGGCCTCTCTGCGCGCTCCTCCTGGGAAACGCTCGTCGAGCAGGCCCGCGCGTTCGGGGTGGAGCGAGTGGCGCTCTCTGACGCGCAGGCCGCGGAGCCCGCCGCGGCCGCGTGGCCGGACGGGGAGGTGCTCGCGGGCAGCGAAGGCGTCGCGGAGCTGATTGTCGAGTCGGGCGCCGATCTCGTGCTCAACGCGATCGTCGGCTCGGCAGGCCTCGGCCCGACGATCGCAACGCTGGGGGAGGGCATCGACCTGGCGCTCGCCAACAAGGAGTCGCTGGTCGCCGGCGGCGAGCTCGTCACGGCGCTCGCGCAGGCGACCGGCGCGCAGATCATCCCGGTCGATTCCGAGCACGCCGCGCTGCATCAGCTGATCGCCGCCGAGCGCGCCACCGCCGGTCCGGGAACAATCGAGCGCCTGACGATCACGGCCTCTGGCGGACCCTTTCGCGGCATGTCAAGCCAGCAACTGCAGTCGGTCAGCATCGCCGATGCGCTCGCCCATCCGACGTGGGAGATGGGGGGGAAGATCACAATCGACTCCTCGACGCTGATGAACAAGGGACTCGAGCTGATCGAGGCCCACCATCTCTTCGACGTGCCCTACGATCGAATCGATGTCGTCGTGCACCCGCAGTCGATCGTCCACGGCTGCGTCGCGCTCTGCGACGGCGCGGTCCTCGCGCACCTTGGCCACCCCGACATGCGCGTCCCGATCGCCTACGCGCTGCATCATCCCGAGCGCGTCGAGCTTCCGGTCGTGCGGCTTGACCTGGCCGCGATCGGCAGCCTCACGTTCGAGCCCGTCGACCTCGAGACCTTCCCCTGCCTGGGGCTGGCGCGCGCGGCCGCAGCAGCCGGCGGCACGGCACCGTGCATCCTCAACGCCGCAAACGAGGTCGCCGTGCACGCCTTCCTCGCTGGCAGGATCGCCTTCACCGCGATCGCGGAGGTCATCGAGGCGACCCTCGCGACGATCGAGGCGCGGCCATTGGCCGAGTTCGAAGCGCTCTTTGCCGCCGACCGCGAGGCCCGCGAGGTCGCCCGCGCTGCGCTCGACCAGGTGCGCCCTGTGCCTGACCGCGGGTGACAGCGGGCCGGCGCCAGCGTAGTCGCTCTGATGCGGCGGAGCACCCTGATCTCATATCTCTTGACGGCGACGGGGCTGGTCCTCTCGCTCGGTGGCTGCGGCGCCGCCGCCCCGACCGTCCAACACGTCAAGCGGCCGGGCTCGGCTGTCGAGCTCGTTGCACCGTCTGACATCGTCGCCTTGGCGCAGCGCAGCGCGCGGGCGGCCGTGGCGGACGTGCGCCTGCCCGCCGGCGCGCTCGCCCTCCGCGGCTCGTGGGGCTTTGCCTCGCGCTCGAGCCTTGCCGGCGGCGGCGCGTTCGGCGACGACCAGGCTTATGTCAGCCTTGTCGAATGGCACGCGAGCTGGCGGGTCGCGCGACCAGCGACGACGCTGATGGGTGCGATCGCCGCCGACATTGGCCCCGGGGCCAGACCAAGCGGCACATCATCGTCCGGATTTTCGTCGGGATTTGTCAGTTCGCAGACCTGGACCCTGCCGCGATCAAACGCGTGGTTCAGCCGCCGCGACCTCTTCGTCTCGGTGATCCGGGTCTCCGCCGGCACGAGCCTCGTGACGATCGCCGCACGTGTGGTATGGATTCCCGAGCGGCTGCGGATCCCGCCGACCGCGCGCTCGGTCACGCTCACACTGGCGCCGAGCGGCCGCGTCCTCGCCCGGTTGAGCAAGCCCGACGAGCTCCGTGCGATCATCGCCGCGGTTGACACCCTCAGCCCGGACGAGGCCGTCCTTGCCGTCTACAGCTGCCCGGCGCTGGTCGGCCCGCGCGGGCCGACCGAGCTGCGTCTGACGTTCGCGACCGCGCGTAGCGTGTCGGTCGCGGTTCTTCTGACCGAGTTCTGCCCGCCCGACGCCCGCCTCACCGTCCCCGGCTACGGGTCGCTGCAGCTGACGGCGGGCAGCGGGTTCATCAGCAAGCTCGAAGCGATTACCGACATGTCGCTACCGTCGATCGACGACTAGTGCGACGCCGGTCAGCTATTGCGTGCTCGACCCCGTCGCAAAGTCGGCCCTGGCACGCCCCTACACTGACAGTGTGAGGCCGGAGGAACTCGCCAATCTCGCGCACCTGCGCCGTTCCCGCGATCTGATGGACCGCGAGTACGCGCGCCCACTCGACGTCGCGACGCTCGCCCGTACCGCGCTGATGTCGAGCGCACACTTCGCGCGGCAGTTCCGCGCGACCTACGGTGAGACGCCCTACGCCTACCTGATGACGCGGCGAATCGAGCGGGCGAAGGCGCTGCTGCGTCGCGGTGACCTGTCGGTCACCGAGGTCTGCATGGCGGTCGGGTGTACGTCACTCGGCTCGTTCAGCGCCCGCTTCACCGAGCTCACGGGCGAGACGCCGACGGCCTACCGGGCCCGTGACCACAGCGCGCTGGCGAGTGTGCCGGGTTGCGTCGCCAAGGATCTCACCCGCCCGAGCCGCAAGCCGAGCAGGATCGAAGAAACGGCAGGGGCGCGGGCTCCCTAGTGTTGGGGGCATGAACCTCACTCTCTCGCAGTGCTTCGTCCTAATCCATGACCCCGAGGCCGCACTCGCCTTCTACCGCGACACGCTCGGCCTCGAACTTCGCAACGACGTAGCCCGCACCGAGTTCCGCTGGATCACCGTCGGCGCCGCTTCCCAGCCCGGCGTCGCGATCGTTCTCACGAACTACCTGAACGGTAGCCCCGCCGACGCTGATGCGCTCGCCGCCCTCCTCGCCAAGGGCGCGCTGAACGGCGTCCACTTCCACACTGACGACCTCGACGCCACTTTCGAGAAGCTCCGTGCTTCCGCCGCCGAGATCGTGCAGGAGCCGACTGACCAGCCGTGGGGAACGCGGGACCTCGCCGTGCGTGACCCGTCCGGCAACATGGTCCGCATCGACCAGCCGCCCGCCAGGTAGTGCTGGCACGGTCGCAGAAGCCGCCCCAGCCGCCACCAACTCGCGCCGGACGCCTTATTTCCCACTAATCGCGCCTGCGACACTTATGGCGTGGCGTGGGTCATTGCGGTCGGCGGAATCATCATGCTCATCGTCCTGCACGAAGCAGGGCATTTCTTTGCCGCGAAGGCCGTCGGCATGCGGGTCGAGCGCTTTTCGCTCTTTTTCCCGCCAACGATCGCGCGCTTCCGCCGCGGGGAGACGGAGTATGCGCTCGGTGCGATTCCTGCCGGTGGCTACGTGAAGATCACCGGGATGAGTCCCGAGGAGCTCGCGGATCTCGACCCGGAGCTCGCCAAGCGCGCGTACTACGCGCAGAAGCCCTGGAAGCGGATCGTCGTGATCCTCGCGGGGCCGGGAATGAACCTGCTGATCGCGTTCGTGATCTTCGCCGCCGTGCTCTATTCAGGCAGCCTCGGCGGTGCGAACACGATCGGCAATCTCGCACCCCAGGTCACCACGCTCGTCGCCGGAACGACCGTGGACGAGCTGGTCAGCGGCGAGCCGGCGTTCGGCAAGCTCCAGCTCAACGACCGCATCGTCGCCGTCGATGGACGCAAGGCAACCGGCAGTGCGGTCATCAACACGATCGTCCACGACGCCTGCCCGGGGACTGCGGTGCAGGGCTGCCGCGCGGCAAAGCCCGTGGTCTTCGTTGTCAAACGCGGCGGCACTGAGCGCACCGTCTCGATCTATCCGCGCTATGAACGCGAGAGCGGCCGCATGATGGTCGGCATCGTCCTCGCACAGGCACGACCGTTCGGGCTGCTGGGGGCGGTCGGCGCCGCCGCGGCAACGATGTGGAGCGTCACCGAGTCGACCGTGGGAGGCCTCGCCCACGCGGTCACGAGCGCCAAGGTGCGAAGCCATCTGCACAGCATCGTCGGCATCGCCCAGGTCACTGAGCAGGCGGTCGCCGCCGGGCCCGTCTACGGCTTCGTGATCCTCGGCCTGGTGTCAATGATTCTCGCCGTGATCAACCTCTTCCCGTTCCTTCCACTCGACGGCGGCCACGTGCTCTGGTCGGTGGCGGAGAAGCTGCGGGGCGGGCGCGTCTCGACCCAGGCGATGTGGCGGTTCAGCTCGGTCGGCATCGTGCTGCTCGTCTTCCTCGTGGTGAACGGGATCAGCAACGACGTCAGTCGACTTTCTGGCGGGTAAACCCGCTGGCGCCGGCACACGCCGGCCCGACTCCGTCCGACGAGTTGCCGCCGGAGCGGCTGAGATACTCGCGCCATGGATGAAACCCGCAGCAGAAGCCTGTTCGCCAGGCTCGCAATTTGTCTGTTCGCCGTGCTGCTCGCCTCGACGTGCGTCTATGGCGCACGCCGTCGGTCGAGCCGCTCGAGCGACTGAGCTGGCAAGCGCGCCTTGCAGCGCGTGTGCTTCGCGCGCGCTGCTTGACGCGATCTTCGCCGCGTAGACTTTGAGCATGGCCTCAGAGCGTCAGATCATGGTCGGCGACGTCCCGATCGGCGGCGGCGCACCCGTCGCGGTCCAGACGATGACCAAAACCGAGACCGCGAACCTTGCGGCGACGATGGCCCAGATCCGCACCGTCGCCGAAGCCGGCGCCGACATCGTCCGCGTCGCGGTGCCACGCGAGCAAGACGCGGCGGCGCTCGTGACGATCGTCGCCGAGTCACCGATCCCGGTGATCGCCGACATCCACTTTAACTACACGCTGGCGCTCAAGGCGATCGACGCGGGCGCGCACTGCGTTCGCCTCAACCCCGGGAACATCGGTGGCGCCGAGAAGGTCGGGATCGTGATCGAGCGCGCCAAGCAGTCCGGAACGCCCCTACGCGTCGGCGTCAACTCCGGATCGCTGCCGGCCCACCTGCGTGACCTCGAGTACACCGATCCGGTCGAGGCGCTAGTACGCGCGGCGATCGAAACCGTCGAGCTGATGGAGCGCCTCGACTTCACCAACTTCAAGGTGTCGATGAAGTCGACGTCGGTGCCGAACACGATCGCCTCGAACCGCGAACTTGCGGCGCGGATTCCCTACCCCATTCACCTCGGGGTCACCGAGGCCGGGACGAAGTGGTCGGGCTCACTGAAGTCCGCCGTCGGCCTGGGCACGCTGCTCGCAGACGGGATCGGCGACACGATCCGCATTTCGCTGTCGACTTTCCACGCCGAGGAGGAAGTCAAGGTTGCCTGGGAGATCCTCAAGGCGCTGAAGCTCCGCGAACGCGGGCCTGTGCTGATCGCTTGCCCGACCTGCGGACGGCTGCAATTTGACATGGACACAGTCGTCGTCGAGGTCGAGCGTCGGCTCGCCGCCTACGACGACCCGATCGAAGTCTCGATCCTCGGCTGCGCCGTCAACGGAATCGGCGAGGCCCGCCACGCCGACTTTGGCATCACCGGCGCCAAGGACATGGGGATGATCTACTCCAAGGGCGAGCCGCTGAAGAAGGTTCCAACCGAGCGGCTCGTCGACGAACTGTTCGCCGAGATCGACCGCTACTACGCAGCGGGACGGACGGTCGTGCGCGACGAGCAGAGCGCCGCCGAGGCCCGCGCGTGGCTCGCCGAGCACGAGGACGAGACCGCGTTGACCCCCGAGCGGATCGCCGCGCTCGAGGCTGCCGCCGCGCAGGAGGACGCCACCCTGCCGGTGCTCGAGGAAAGCGAGTCGCCGGTCAAGGGACGTCGCTTCTCGCGCACCGCCTAAGGGCGCGGCAGGAGCCTGCCGCGCCCGCGCCCGTGGGCTGGCGTCGCTCTTAGGAAGCTGCGCTCAGCCGCGCCGCGACGGTATCCCAATTGACGACGTTCCACCACGCGTCGATGTAGTCCGGACGGCGGTTCTGGTAGAGCAGGTAGTAGGCGTGCTCCCAAACGTCGACGCCGAGCAGCGGTGTCTTGCCGGCGCTGATCGGGCTGTCCTGATTGGGCGTGGCGAGGACCTCGAGACCAGAGCCGTCGTGCACCAGCCAGGCCCAGCCTGAGCCGAACTGACCGAGTCCGGCCGCCTTGATCTTCGCCTGGAAGTCCGCGAACGAGCCGAAGGCGCTTGAGATCGCGCTGGCGAGCTCACCGCTCGGCTCACCGCCGCCGCTGCCGCTGAGGCTCTCCCAGAAAAGCGAGTGGTTGTAGTGGCCGCCACCGTTGTTGCGCACGGCGTTGCGCTTGTCGGGTGCGACCTCGTCGAGCTTGGTCAGCAACTCGGCGATCGGCAGCTCGCCGAGATCGCTGCCCTCGAGCGCCGCGTTGAGGTTGGTCACATAGGTTTGGTGGTGCTTGTCGTGGTGGACCTCCATCGTCCGCGCATCGATGTACGGCTCGAGCGCGTCGAACGGGTACGGAAGGTCGGGGAGCGTGTACGGCATCGGATCTCCTTGTCGATCGGGTCCCAAGCACAATAACTCCCGGCCACACTCGCGGCCGTCAAAACCTCCGCGGCCGCGCAACCTCGTAGGCTAAGGCGCGATGACCCGCCTCTCGAGCTACTTCCTGCCAACGGAGAAAGAGGCTCCGGCGGACGCTGAGGCGCGCTCGCACAAGCTGATGGTGCGCGCCGGCCTGATTCGCCAGATCGGCGCCGGCCTGTGGAGCTGGCTACCCGCGGGCTGGCGAGTCCAGGCGCGCATCGGCACGATCCTGCGCGAGGAGATCAACCGCATCGGCGGCCACGAGATGCTGATGCCGGTTATCCAGCCGGCCGAGCTGTGGAAACGCAGCGGCCGTTACGGGATCGAGGAGCTCTTCAAGCTCGAGGACCGCCGAGGCGCCGAGCTCGTTCTGGCGATGACCCACGAGGAGGCTATTACCTCGCACGTCGCGCAGGTCGTTCGCTCCTACCGCGATCTGCCGCTGATCCTCTACCACGTCCAGACCAAGGGGCGCGACGAGCCGCGCCCGCGCGCCGGCGTGCTGCGCACCCGCGAGTTCGTGATGAAGGACTCCTACAGCTTCGATCGAGACCAGGCCGGTCTCGATCAGAGCTACGCCCGGCACATCGAAGCCTACGACCGGATTTTTGACCGCGTCGGTCTGCGCTGGTACCGCGTTGCCGGCGATGTCGGCCTGATGGGCGGCAGCGGTGCCCACGAGTACATGGCGCCGTGCGCGGCCGGCGAAAACGAGGTCGCGCTGGCGCCGGGCTACGCCGCGAACGTCGAGGTGGCGCGCGCGACTGCGCAGCCGGTCGCGCTCGAGGGTCTACTGGACGCGCCGCAGGAGGTCTCGACGCCGGGCGCGAGCACAATCGCCGACGTCGCGGCACTGCTTGGGCTGGCGCCAGGCGCACTCTTGAAGGCCTACCCGGTCGTCGTCGAGCCGCGCGGCCTCGTGCTAGTCGTCTTGCGTGGCGATCACCGGGTCAACGAGCTCAAGCTCGCCGCGACGCTCGGCGGCGACTGGCGGCCGGCGAGCGAAGCGGAGATCGCGGTCCAGCTTGGTCCAGCGGGGTTCATCGGACCGGCTGGCCTCGACGGGCGCCTCCCGATCCTGCTCGACGACGCGGTCGGCGAAGGCTCCTACATCACCGGCGCGAACCGTGCCGACACGCACCTGCGGGGTGTGCAGCCGGGCCGCGACTTCAGCTTCGAGCGTGCCGACATCCGCCGGGTCGAGGTTGGCGACCTGGTCGACGGGCATCCGATCGCCATCGAGCCGGCGATCGAGGTGGGAAACATCTTTCAGCTCGGCACGCGTTACTCGCAGGCCTTCGGCGCCAGCTATCTCGACGAGCACGGTCAGGAGCAGCCAATCTGGATGGGTAGCTACGGCATCGGTCCGGCCCGCATCGCGGCGGCCGCCGTCGAGCAGTACGCCGACGAGGCCGGCATATCGTGGCCGCTCGCGATCGCGCCCTTTGCCGTCCACCTCGTCGTGCTCGGCAAGCCCGGCGGCGCCGAGCGTGAGTTTGCGGACTCCGTCTATGAGACGCTCGTGGACGGGGGCTTGGAGGTCTGTTACGACGACCGTGACCTCGGCGCCGGGGAAAAGTTCGCCGACGCCGAGCTCCTTGGCTGTCCGCTGCGTCTAACCGTCGGACGTCGCTCGCTCGAGCAGCGTGAGATCGAGGTTCAGGTTCGGCGCGGTCGTGAGGCGCGAGCCGGCCTGCCCGCCGACGGGTTACTCGCGCGGGTGGAGGAGTTGTGCCGCGAGCTCGCCTGAGCAAGCGGCGGCTGCTCGGTTTCGATCGCTCCGGACCGCCGCCGCCGCAGACCGCCGCCGACGCAGCCTGGCATCCATGGACGGTCCCCAACGCGATCGGCTATGGCCGGATCGCCTTGATCCCCGTGTTTCTGGTCCTCGACTACGACTCCCGCCACGGGACCAACACGCTCGCCGCCATCTGCTTCTTTCTCGCCGGCGGGGCCGACTATCTGGATGGAATCGCAGCGCGCCTGACCGGCCAGTACAGCCGGCTCGGCGCGGTGCTGGACCCGCTGATCGATCGCACGCTCGTCCTCGCCGGTGCCGCGGTCTGCTGGTCCTATGAGCTCCTGCCACGCTGGGCGCTCGCCGTCCTGCTGGTGCGTGAGCTGCTGATGCTGTTCGCCGGGCAGGCCTGGCTGCGACGCGGGTTCGCGCTAGCGATAAACTGGCCGGGACGGATTGCGGTGGCGCCAACGATGTTGGGCATCTGGCTGGGGCTACTCGGGGTCCGCAGCGTCGGCGAAGTGTTTCTCTACGTCGGCTTGAGCCTGGCTTGGATCGCTACGGCCGTCTACTTTCGCGATGGCTTGGCCCAGACGTCAGTCTCAAGTTCAACTTGACCCTTGATCCGAGCGCCGCTATACTCGGGGCCGCGCACCCGGCCAGAAGGACACCATGGACGATACGTTTCCAGATCTCGGTTCGCTCACGGACGTCGAGCTGAAGGATCTGATTCAGCAGCTCAGCGCCGAGGAGGTGGGTATCTCCTACCGACGCCGGCTCCTCCACGGCAAGATCGACATCCTGCGGGCCGAGCTCGTCAGCCGCCTGCGACGTAAGCACGATGGCGGTGAGGAGATCATCAGCGGCGACGACGTGGCGAGACTCACCGAGATCCTCGCCGGACGCGCCGGCGGCGACCCCGCGCCCGACGCGAACTGAGAGGCTCGGCGCGATGGCCCTGCACTGCGCTGAGTGCGGTTTCGTCAACCCTGAGGGTGCGAACTACTGCCAGAAGTGTGGTGCGCTCGTCGAGCTCGACGGTGGCGATGAGCCCACGACGGCAACCTACCGCGTCGGTGAGACCGGCGATTTCGTCGCCGTCGACCTGGCCGAAGTGGCCGATGGCGACGCGGCGCTCGTAATCCGCACCGGCGGCGGTCGCGCCGGCGAGAGCTTCCCCGTCGTGGGCGACCGGATGACGATCGGTCGCCGACCGGACGCGTCGGTGTTTCTCGATGACATCACCGTCTCGCGTGATCACGCCCTGCTCGTCAAGCGCGGTAGCGCTTGGTTCCTCGACGACTGCGGGTCCCTCAACGGCACCTACGTCAACCGCCAGCGGATCGACTCGCAGCGGCTCGTCGACGGCGATGAGCTGCAAATCGGCAAATACAAGCTCGCCTTCCGCGAACCATGAGCACAACTCCCCAACTCAAACCAAGCGAAGTCACGCGACCGGCCGCGAAATCGATCACGATCGGCGCTGTCTGCAAGGCGCTGCAGGGCGAATTCCGCGATATCTCGATCTCGAAGATCCGCTACCTCGAGGACCAGCGCCTGCTCTCGCCGCAACGCAGTACTGGCGGCTACCGCAAATACAGCCCCGACGACGTGGCGCGGCTGCGGACGATCTTGCGCCTGCAACGCGATGAGTTCCTGCCGCTGCGTGTGATCCGCCAGGAGCTGGCGAGCGGGCGGCAGGGAGCCGCCGAGATGCCAGCGGCCGAGAACTCAGACGGCGCGCGGCGCTGGCGCCAGAACGTCGGCGTGAGCGACGCCCCCGCCTACCACAGCCTCGCCGACGTCATCGCCGACACCCACGCCGACGCCAGCCTGGTCGCCGAACTCGAGGAATACGGCGTGATCAAGGGCGAGTCGCGTGAAGGCACGCGCTACTACGACGAAACTGAGCGCGAGATCGTGCGCGCCGTGCGTGAGCTCGCGCGCTACGGCGTTGGTGGGCGAAACCTGCGCGTGTTCCGCTCCTCCGCCGACCGCGAGGCCAACCTCTTGCAGCAGATTCTCGCTCCGGCGCTGCGCTCGCGAAACCCGGAGCGGCGCAAGGAGGCGCTCGAGGCGCTCGAGAACCTGGCGACGGTCTCGACACATCTCAAACACTTGCTGCTCGTGCGCGATCTGCGCCGAATGGCCAACTAGTGCAGGGCGAAGCGCCCGGCCTGACCGAAAGCCAGGCCTTCGATGGCCTCGTCGGCCTCGAGATCACCGAGGTCAGCCCCGAGCGGGTGAGCGCTCAGATCGCAGTGCGCGACGAGCTGCTGCAGACGTTTGGCGTGCTTCACGGGGGTGTCTATGCCACCGTCGCCGAGTCACTCGCCTCACGCGGCACGGTTGCTGCAGTTTGGTCAGAGGGCTCGGTAGGGCTCGGCCTCTCGAACCACACGAGCTTCCTGCGACCGGTCTCCGCGGGCACGGTGACGGCCGTCGGGCGACCGCTGCACCGCGGTCGTACGACGTGGGTTTGGGACATCGAGATGACGGACAGCGAGGGCAGGCGCTGTGCGGTCTCGCGTGTGACGATCGCCGTGCGTCCGCGCAGCGAGCCTCATCCCCGGTAGCGGTTGGTGATCGGCATCCTCCGGTCACGGCCGAAGGCGCGCTCCGTGATCTTGATCCCCGGCGGCGCCTGACGGCGCTTGTACTCGGCGCGGTCGACCAGCGCGACGACCCGATCGACGGTCGCCGCCGGCAGGCCGCGGGCCACGAGCTCCTCGCGTCCGACGCTCTCCTCGACGTAGCCGCGCAGAATCGCATCGAGTAGCTCATAGGGAGGAAGCGAGTCATCGTCGCGCTGGCCGTGACGGAGCTCGGCGGTCGGCGCCCGGTCAAGGATCGAGGCGGCAATCACCGGCTCGGTCCGGTTGCGCCAGTGCGCAAGGGCGTAGACGAGCGTCTTCTCGATGTCCTTGATCACGGCAAAGCCGCCCGCCGAGTCGCCATAGAGGGTCGAGTAGCCGACCGACATCTCGGATTTGTTGCCGGTCGTCAGCACGAGCCAGCCGAACTTGTTCGACAGCGCCATCAGCAGGTTGCCGCGAATTCGCGCCTGCAGGTTCTCCTCGGTGATGTCGCGCTCGAGCCCTTCGAATGTCGGTGCGAGCAGCTCGTCGTAGCTGCGCATCGGCGCGGCGATCGGCAGTTCGAGCAGCTCGATCCCGAGCGTCGCGGCCAGTGTCCGCGCGTCGTCCTGGGTTTCCGCCGAGGAGAACCCCGAAGGCATGACGACGGCGCTCACGCGTTCCGGGCCGAGCGCATCGCTGGCGATCGTCGCCACAAACGCCGAGTCAACCCCGCCGGAGAGGCCGAGCACGGCGTGCTCGAAGCCATTCTTGTTGACGTAGGCGCGCAGACCGCAGATCAGCGCGGCGTAGATCTCGGCCTCCCGCGGGGCGAGGAGCTCAGCGACTCGTGGGTGCTTCGGCGCGGAGGACACAGCGAGCTCGGCATCGACGCTCGTGAGGAGCTCGACCGCCCCTTCGCGCGCTTGCGCGCCGGGCGCCGGCGCGAGCTCGACGTCGCAGATCAGCATCTCCTCCTCGAATTGGGCTGCCCGAGCGAGCAGCCGCCCGTCGCGATCGAGGACGAAGGAGTGGCCATCGAAGACCAGCTCGTCCTGTCCACCGACCAGGCCGCAGAAGGCATAGGCCGTGCCGTATGCGCGCACCCGCTCGCCGATCATCGCCTCGCGCTCGAGGCCTTTGCCGGCGTGGTAAGGGGAGGCTGAGATGTTGAGGATCAGGCTGGCTCCGGCGCGGGCCAGGTCGGAGGATGGCGGTCCGGCAAGCCAGACGTCCTCGCATACGGTGATCCCGATCCGCTGCCCAGCCAGCTCGATCACGCCCGGGCCCGGACCGGGGCGGAAGTAGCGCTGCTCATCAAAGACGCCGTAGTTGGGTAGATGGATCTTGCGGTAGATGGCGGCGAGGCGACCGTTAGCGAGGATCGCCGCCGCGTTGTAGAGGTGTCGGTCACGCTCGGGAAAGCCGACAACGGCGACGATTCCGGCGGTCTGCTCGGCAAGGCGCTCCACGGCCTCGCGCGCGTCGCGCAGGAAGTGCTCCTTGTAGAGCAGATCCTCGGGTGGATAGCCCGTGACCGCGAGCTCACCGAACGCGACGAGCTGGGCGCCAGCGTCACGGGCACGGGCGATCGCGTCCGCGATCGCAGCCTCGTTAGGCGCGATATCGCCGACCGTCGGGTCGGTTTGGCAGAGCGCCAAGCGGAGCACGGGAAGGGGGCTCATCGACCGATTATCGCTGAGCGTCCAGCTGGCTTTGGGCATGACGGGCCGGCAACCGGACCTGTCGGTCACCCCCGCCGGGTAACATAACTCTCGTTCCAAGACCGCCGAGTCGCCATTGCATCCTGCGAAGGCGAGCGGGGGACCCACTGCCGAGGTACATGGCGGCGCATTGCGTCGTGCCTCGGACGGGGCGAATCGGCCGCACGAGGCGGCCGTAGCGACGACGGATTGCGGCTCGCTGGTGAGCTGCGGCCATCGCCGCGAGCCCGACAGCTAACCCCGTAGGCGGCGATAAGAAGGAGAAGCGTTTGATCAGGCCAAGGCTGATCGCGCCCGCCGTGGGCGCGACCGCAGTACTGTGCGCGGCGGTGCTCGCCGGCGCGCTCTTTGCGAGCAACGCGGCGTCGCCGGCCGCCTGGGCCGACGGAACTCCCGCCAAGGCCATCCTCTCGAGCCATGTGCTCCAGAAGAACGTGCTGGTCGGGCACGAGATCGCGGTCCGCGGCTCGCTAGCCCCGACACTTGGGGGCGAGGTCGTCCGACTACAGCAGCGCCGTGCCGGCGGCTGGACCGATCTGGCACACAGCCGCAGCGATCCGAACGGTCACTTCGTGATCTATGCCTGGCCGCGCCGGATCGGTGCATTTGCGGTGCGCGTCGTGGTCAGCGGCATGCCCGCCGGATTAGATGCCGCGAGCGCGAGCGCGAAGGTCAACGTCTACCACAAGGTGATCGCCTCCTGGTACGGGCCTGGGGGCCGCACCGCCTGCGGTGAGGAGCTGACGCCGGCAACGCTCGGCGTGGCCAACAAGACGCTGCCGTGCGGCACGTTCGTGACCCTCCGCTACGGCCACCGCACGCTGCGGGTGCGGGTCATCGACCGCGGCCCGTTTGTCCCCGGGCGCGACTACGACCTCACCTACGCGACGAAGCTCGCGCTCGGCTTCGTTGGTGTCGCACCGGTATGGGCGACGCGCTAGATCGGGAGCGCGAGCTGGTAGCCGGGAGCTTCGTCCCGCTCTCGGGCCAGCTCATCCTCGAAAGCGGCGACCCGGACGCCGAGCAGGCGCACCGGACGCGGTGGCGCGTAGGCACGCAGTAGCGCCAGTGCGGTTGTGGCGATCGTCTCGCTCTCGTCCGTGAAGCGCTCGAGGGTCCGCGCGCGCGTCACCGTTGTCCAGTCATCCAGCCGCACTTTGACGGCGACGGTGCGCGCGCGGCGCGCGCGAACGCGCAGGCCGTCAGCGAGTTCCCGAGCGAGCTGTACGAGCGCCTCCTCGAGGCGCCCGGTATCGCTGACATCGGTTGGGAAAGTCAGCTCGCTGGAGCGCGATTTGGCCACGCGAACGACCTCGACGGGCGAGTCGTCATAGAAGTGTGCGCGGGCGTGGAGCGCCTTCGCCAGCCGCTCGCCGAAGCGGCCGCCCAAGAGCGTGACGTCGGCGCGCTGGAGATCACCGACGCTCCGCAGGTCGAGTTCCGCCAGCCGCCCGGCGGTCTTCGGTCCGATGCCCTGCAAAAGCTGGACGGGGTGGCTCGCAAAGTGGCTCACCGCCTGCTCGCGGCTCATCGCGACAAACGCGGCAGGCTTGAAAGATGCGCTTGCGGTCTTTGCGACCAGCCGCGACGGGCCCACGCCCACCGAGACCGTCATACCCGTGCGCTCACGCAGCTCGCCGACCAGTGCGCGCAGCGGCGCCAGCGGCTTCGGGATCGCCGTCAGGTCAAGATAGGCCTCGTCGATTCCCACTTGCCCGACCGTGTTGAAGCGCGCGCGAACGATCTCCCACACCTCGTGGCTCTTGGCGCGGTAGGCCGCGAAGTCGGGGGCGATAAAGATCGCCTGCGGGCAGAGCGAGCGAGCGCGAGCTGCGGGCATCGCTGAGTCGATACCGTAACGGCGCGCCTCGTAGTTGGCGGTCGTGACGACAGCCCGCGGTCCAGCTCCGGCGACGACCAAGGGCAGGCCGTGCGCCTCGGGGTGGCGCTGGAGCTCGACCGAGGCGAAGAAAGCGTCGATATCCAGATGGGCTATGACTCGCCGGATTTCGCTCACCGAGCAATTCTCCCCGCCGCTGCAGACGGCAGGACGCGGCGCGCCGCCTCCGCGTACGCGATGAGCAACACACCATCAGGACCGGACGCGCACGCCGGACACAGCCACGCTCTACCGGCTGATGCCGACGCTCGGAAGCTGACCTTCGCGCTCGCGCTGATCGTCGCCTTCATGGTGGGCGAGGTGGTGGTCGGCGCGCTGGTGCACTCGCTCGCGTTGCTTTCCGACGCAGCGCACATGCTGACCGACGCCGGCGCGATCGGCCTGTCGCTGTTCGCGATCCGGCTCGCCGCGCGCCCGGCGAAGGGGGCGATGACCTTCGGTTTCAAACGGGCAGAGATCCTTTCCGCGCAGTTCAACGGGGCGACGCTGCTCGTGCTCGCGCTGCTGATCATCTACGAGGCGATCACGCGCCTCGTGCACCCGCCGCACGTTCTCGGCACGCCCGTGCTCGTAGTTGCCCTGGCCGGGATCGTCGTGAATCTCGCCGCGACCGCCCTGCTGTCAAAAGCCAGCCGTCAGTCGATGAACGTCGAAGGGGTCTTCCAGCACCTCCTGACCGACCTCGCGGCGTTCATCTTCACCGCGATCGCAGGGCTCGTCATCATCACGACCGGATTCAGGCGCGCAGACGCGATCGCCTCGCTCGTCGTTGCCGCGATCATGTTGAAGGCCGCTAGCGGCCTGCTGCGGGAATCGGGGAGGGTCTTTCTCGAGGCTGCGCCGCGCGGGCTCGATCCGGAGGTCATCGGGCAGCTGATGGTGAGCCAGTCCGGTGTGAACGAGGTCCACGACCTTCATATCTGGGAGGTCAGCTCGGGGTTTCCCTCGCTGTCGGCCCACATACTCGTTGGCCGCGACACCGACTGCCACGCCGTCCGCCAGCAGCTCGAGCGGCTGCTGCGCGAGCGGTTCGAGCTCGAGCACACGACGCTCCAGGTCGAGCACCAGCGCGACGAGCTGATCTCGATCCAGGCGTCGGTGGCGCCCGCGACGAGCACGACGGACGCCACGAATCCCTAGCGCGGGTCGCTCCAGCGCCGGGCTGAGCCTCAGAAGAGCGCGGCCGCCAGACGGCGACGCGTCTCGCGCGCGAGCGGGTCCTCGGCGCCGATCCGTGCAAGCTCGCCGACGAGGACCTTTCGCACATCCTCGTGGTAGCCGTCGCCGTCGGGAAGGCTCTCGAGCAGCAGCTCGAAGGCATGCTCGGTCTCGCCGGCATCGAGTGCTGTGAAAGCGTCGGGGAGCTGACCCGCCTGCGTGAGCGCGATGCGTGCGCGCAGGCCGTCGGCCTCGAAGTTGCCGGCGAGCGGCTCGAGCACGCCGAGCGCTGCCTCGAGCTCACCGCGGGCCAGCAGCAGGCGCGCCAACGGGATCGCCGCGTCAGCCCGCGTCGGCTCGAGCTCGATGGCGCGCCGCAGCGACGCCTCATCGCCGGCGGCGGCGAGCTGCTCAGCCTCTGACGGGACGAGCGCGTCAAAAAAAGCCTCGACGGTCGCGCGCGGTTGGGCGCCGAGGAACTCGGCGGCCAACTTGCCCTCGCGAAAGGCTTTGACCGCGGGGATGCCCTGGATCTGGAAGACCTGCGAAAGGGCGGGATTCGCGTCGGTGTCGACCTTGGCGAGCACGACCTTTCCTTCGCGCGCCGCGGCTGCTGCCTCGAGCAGCGGGCCGAGCGCCTTGCACGGCCCACACCAGGACGCCCAGAAGTCGACGACGACCGGCGTCGTATGGGAGCGCTCGATGACCTCGCGCTCGAAGTCGAGCTCGCCAACGTCGATGACCGCCATCGCTACAGCCTACGATCCGCGGCAATGGAACGCGAGATCGCAAACGGCGCGCAGAGGCTCGCACTCGAAGACGCGGGGAGCGGAATCGCCGTCGTCGGCCTCCACGGCCTGACTGCATCGCGTCGCTACGTGCTGATGGGATCGCGCGCGCTCGAGCGCAACGGACACCACGTCGTGCTCGTTGACGCGCGCGGCCACGGCAGCTCGGCGCCGCCGAGTGACGGCGATTACTCCTACGGCGCGCTCGCCGGCGATCTCGCGGCCGTGCTCGATGACCTTGGGCTCGAGCGTGCGGTGCTCGTCGGAGCCTCGATGGGGGCCCACACGGCGGTGCGATTCGCACTCGAGCGCCCCGAGCGGGTCGCCGCACTGGCGCTGATCACGCCGGCCTACGATCCGCAGCGCTTCCCGGCTGGGCTTGCGCGCTGGGACGCGCTGTCGCGGGGACTGCGTGAGCGCTGCGTCGAGGGATTTCTCGAGGCCTACGGCGTCGAGCGGCTGCCGGCGGCCTGGCGCGAGCCAATCACCACCGTGATCACCCAGCGGCTTGGTACCCACCGCGACCTTCTCGCGGTGGCCGACGCCCTTGCCGCCGTGCCACGATCGCGCCCGTTCGGGTCCTTCGCGGAGCTCGCGGCGATCACGGCACCGACGCTCGTCGTTGCCGACCGCGACGAGGCTGACCCCGAGCACCCGCGCGCGACCGCCGAGGCCTACGCGGAGGCGATACCCGGGGCTGAGCTCGCGATCGAGGAGGAAGGGCGCTCGCCGCTGGCCTGGCAGGGCGGTCAGCTTTCGCGCCTCGTCGCAGCCCTCGCTGCACGCGCGCCAGCGTGAGCCTGGGTTACACGCGTGCCCCATGAGTCTGGGCCGGGTTCCGTAGCATCTGTCGCGTGTCCGATCCCGCGTCAGGCGTTGGTGTGCTCGCCGCCGTCGCGGCGGGACTCGTGTCGTTTCTCTCCCCGTGCGTGCTGCCGCTGGTGCCCGGGTATCTCTCGACTGTCGTAGGCGTCAGCCCGGCGGAGCTCGAGCACGCCAGCGTGCGGCGGGTCCTCGCCCCGAGCGTGCTCTTCATTGCGAGCTTCTCGACGATCTTCATTCTGCTCGGTCTGAGCGCGACCGCGATCGGCTCGCTGCTGGCCGATCACCTCGCGCTGCTCGACCGCGTCGCCGCCGGCGTGATCATCGCGCTCGGCTTTCTCTATGTGGCAGCCTCGCTGCTGCCGCGCCTCGGGCGGGAGTGGCACCCCGAGCGCCTGTTGGCGCGTGCCGGCAAGGGCGGTCCGCTGATCGCCGGCGCGGCGTTCGCGATTGCCTGGACGCCGTGCGTCGGCCCGACACTGGGAGCAATCCTCACCGCCGCCAGCGTCAGCGGCTCCGAGGGTCGCGGCGCGCTGCTGCTGGCGTTCTATTCGGCGGGCCTCGCGATCCCGTTTCTCGCGACCTCGCTGGCGTTCGATCGCATGGCGAACGTCTTTGCCGCCGTCAAGCGCCACTACAGCGTCGTCGTGTTCGTCGGCGGCGCAGTGCTGATCGGGATGGGCGTGCTGATCTGGACCAACGAGCTGACCGTCCTCAACGCCCAGGCCCAGAGCGGCCTCCAGCACCTCGGGATCAACTTCTTCGATATTTAGAGGGGATTTTGCCGCCGCTTCGCGGCGGACAAAATCGGCTTAGGACGGTCGCGTCACAACCGGCGTCGGGCTCGGCGCGGCCTGTGCTGCTGCCGGCGGCGACGGGCTCGTGGCCGACGGCGTGGCATTGGAGCTCGGCTGTTGCGTCGGCGTCGTCTGTTTCGCCGCGCCGGCGGTCTTCGGCGCGGTGGGAAGGAGCGTCGCCGAGCGCGCCGCCGCGGTGGCAGCCGCCGCGGCCTCCTGCTGGGCGGCCAAGTGGGCCTCGAAGTCGTACTGCGCCTGCCGGCGGGCGTCCCGGGTCAGCGCCGGGTCGTGGCCCGAGGCGAGCTGGACGCCGATCACCGCCCAAAAGAAGAAGAACAGCGCCACGGTTACGCCGCCGACCCGCTGGCGGATGCGCCGGGCGCGGTGGCGTCGCTCGTCCAGGCGTGCGCCCGCCACGCGGTGCTCCCGCAGGGCTTCCGGACGGAGATTCGGCTGCTCGGGCGTCATTTTCGAAACGGCGCTCCTCGCCGGGGCCGCAGTTCACATGTTCCACCACGAGGGTAAAGCGCCGCTCGCATGCCTGCTCTAGCCCCTCGCGGCGGTCGTGAAGGAGAAGTCCTTGCGCAGCGTCCAGGTCTCCGGCAGGCCGCAGATTTTGCGAGCGTTCTGCGGCAGGACACAGTCCTCCGTTCCGCTGGTGCACGTCGTAGTGCTCGTGCCATTGTTCGTCGAAGTCGTGCAGGTTGGCGGCGGCGGTGTGCTCAGCGGCGCGATCCCGCTGACGGACGCGCTGACGGCGACGTTGTAGACGCTGTCACCGAGCAGTGGCGAAACCGGGACGATGATCGCCCCCGTCGGATAGCTCCCGGGCAGCGCGCCCGCGGTCGTGTTGTCGAGGAAGCGGACGGCGACCGCGGCGCCATTTGGGCCGCTGATCGTCGCCGAGGTGACGTGAGCCGAGGCATCCGGTGCCCACGGGCCGTCGAAATAGACGAACAGGTTCGGTCCCGTGGCGGCGCTGCCGAGGCCGAGTTCCTGCGCCGGCGTTGTCGGCAGCTCGTCGGCGCGCTCTGACGGTTCGACGTCGGTGCGGCCGTTGCCGGGGTAGCTGTAGGCGAGCGGCTCCGCCGGCGAGGGCCGGGTGTCGCCGAGGAGCGTCGTGACGCAGTCATGACCGTAGGAGTCCTTGGCGCCGAGGACCGCCAGCGGCGGTGCGAGCAGTTGAAAGAGGTGAAACGGCGCGTTGTCGTAGGGGTCGCCGGGACCCCAGGGCGCGCCGACGTCGACCGTCGAGTTCATCGCCGCCAGCTTGCCGTCGGCGCTGTAACCCGAGGCTCCGGCGATCTCCGTGTGCCCGAGGAAGTCGTTCAACTGCTCATAGTGGTTGTGCCGGTTGCAATCTGCGGTCCAGGTTGTGTTCTCGACGATCCCCGCGGGAATCCCGTTCCGCGCGCGCTCGGCATTGAGCAAAGCGATGATCCGCTGCGGGCTTGCCGCTGGCGCTCCCGCCGTCGGGCGGAGCCATAGCGCGAGCGCTCCGGCGAGCGCCGCTGCGAGCAGTGCTCCGCGTACGCGCGAGCCCATCAGGAGGCGGTTTGGCGGGCGCCTGACCTCGCGCGGGGACGGCGGCTAGCCGGCTTTTCATGCACGTGTGCTTGCGCCTGCAGTTGCTGGGGCTTGAGCGAGACCTCGGCCGCGGGTCGGGCCGGCGCGAAGAGGTGCCCTTGGGCGAGCTCGCAACCGGCGCTCAGCAGCATCTCGCGCTGGCGCTCGTGCTCCACGCCCACGGCGACGACGCTGATCCGAAGCTCGTGCGCTGCGGCGGTGACGGCGGCGAGCATCGCGCGGCTTGTGCGGTTCGCCGTGTTGTCGGCATCAGCGAGGGCCGCAATGAGCCCCCGGTCGAGCTTGATCATGTCGAGCGGCACAGCGATCAGCTGGTGCAGTGACGCGGGCTCGGCACCGAAGCCGTCGAGCGCGATCTTGACGCCGAGCTCGCGCAGCTGCGCGATCACGCTCGCCGTCCTGGCGGGGTCGACAAGCATCGCCGCCTCGGTGATCTCAAGGCACAGGCCGCCTGGCGAAAGGCCGCTCTGCTCGAGTGCCGCCTTCACGTCGTCGGGGAACGTGTCGGCGGCGAGCTGGCGCGCGGAGACGTTCAGCGAGATCTCGAGCCCGGCGGTGCTGGCGCGCCAGGCGACGGTCTGCGCCGCCGCGCTGCCGAGTGCCCAGAGTCCGAGCGGCACGATCAGTTCGGCTTGCTCGGCGAGCGGGACAAAGGCCAGCGGAGCGATCACTCCGCGTTCGGGGTGGGCCCAGCGCAGCAGCGCCTCGTAGCCGACGACAGCGCTGTCCTTCAGCGTGACGATCGGCTGGTAGTAGAGCTCGAACTCGCCGCGTGCCAGCGCGGCGTGTAACTCGCGCTGGGCCTCGAGACGCAACTCGACCTCGGTCCGCAGCGCACCGTCGAAGATCGCGAAGCGGTTGCCGCCAGCTTTTTTCGCCCGGTACATCGCGATGTCGGCCTCGTGCAGCAGCGCTCCCGCTGTGCGCCCGTCGCCGCTGCCGGTTGTGACGCCGATGCTGGCCGAGACGACGATCGGTCCGCTGCCGAGCTGGAACGGCTCAGAGAACGCGGCGAGCGCGCGCTGGGCGATCATCGCTGCGTCGACCTCGGTTCCCAGGGACTCGGCGACAACGGCGAACTCGTCACCGCCGAGGCGCCCGACGACGTCGCCACCGCGGACGGACGCGCTCAGCCGCTCGGCGACCTGCGCCAGGAGGCGGTCGCCAGCTTCGTGACCGATGCTGTCGTTGATCTGCTTGAAGGAGTCGATGTCGAGGAACAGCACCGCCAGGTGTTGGTTTGAGCGGGCGTGGCGCGAGAGCGCGTGCGTCAGCTCGGTGGTGAGGACCTCGCGGTTTGGCAGGCGCGTCAGCGGGTCGCGGCCAACGCGATGCTCGAGCTGGATCCACTCGGTGACGTCGCGCGCCGCCGCGTACCAGCGATCGCCGTGTGCTGCGCCGCTCCACAGCAGCCAGCGCCAGCTGCCATCGCGATGGCGGTGGCGTGCGAGCAGCTCGACGACGCGGCCATGCTCGTCCGGCTCGCGCTGGCCGCGCTCGGCAGTGGCGGCGCGCTCGCGGGCGCGGAGCGCCGAGGAGCCATCGTGCGGATGCAGAAAGTCGAGCAACGACTCGCCGACGAAGGTCTGCGGGTCCCAGCCGAGGACACGCTCGCTGGCCGGGTTTACGGCAAGGAAGCGGCCCTCGTGGTCGAGGATCGCGAGCATGCCGCCGGCGTGCAGGAAAAGCTCCTCGAACGCCGCCGGATCGAGTTCGCCCAGCGAGCGATCCCGTGGCTCGGGCAGCCCGGCGGGGACCTCGGTTATCAACCTGAGCGTCACGATGAGGGTGGTGGGGGGTTTCTCGCGGCCGCGGCGAACGACTCGCCGGCCGCGGCGCAAGATCCACGCCCTTCAGATATCGACACGCCGCCGCGCGAGCTTGAAGCGCCTTAGGATGGAGCTATGGACGGTCTGCTACCGGGCGAATCACGCGCGACGCTGGCGCTATGGATGGGCCCTCAGGAGGCCAACGTCGCGGGTTTCGTGCACGGCGGGATCGTCATGAAACTGTGCGACGAGGCCGCGAGCCTCGCGGCGGTCAAGCACTCGCGCCAGCGCGTCGTGACGGCGGCGATTGACCGCGTCACGTTCCTCGTGCCGATCCACATTGGCGAGCTCGTGACCTTGGCGGCGAGCGTCAACGCCGTCTGGCAAACCTCGATGGAGGTGGGCGTACGAGTCGACGCGGAGAATCCCCTCACCGGTGAGCGCCGGCACACCAACACGGCGTTTCTGACGATCGTGGCCGTCGACGTCGCGGGTCGCCCGATCGCCGTGCCGCCGCTGACGCTCGCCGACCCCGAGGCGGAACGACGCGCCCAGGAAGCAGAGATTCGCCGGGCAAATCGCCTGGCCGAGCGCGAGCGCATCCGCGCCGCCGAGTGAGGCGGGGCGCCGAGGGCGCTTAGGCCGAACTTATCATCGGGTTGGACGCTATTGGCAGCCAGCGGCAACGACGGCGCGCCGGGCGACCGCGAAGGCGCGCAAAGAGACCGAGCGCCAGGCAAGATTGATCATGGCCCGCGTAAACCTCACGACGATGCTCTCCGCGGTGCTCGGCGGCGTGGTGGCAGCGGGCATCTTGGCGGTGGTGCCGAGCGGCAAGAGCATCCATCGCACGGTTATGGCTTCCTCACCGGTCGCGGCCAACACGCTGGCGGCCGACGAGCAGACGCATCAGACGCTCGCGCACGTCATCTATGAGGCTGACTCCCCGAGCGTTGTCGCGATCTCGGCGACGAGCACGTCGTCGAGCTTATTCGGCGCCTCGCAGCAGGCCGACACGGGTTCGGGCATCGTCGTCTCGGCGCGCGGGATCATCCTCACCAACAACCACGTCGTCGCCGGCGCGCATTTCATTGCCGTGCAAATCGGCGGTGCTGCAGGGCCGCTGCGCCGGGCGCAGCTCGTCGGTGTCGACGCCGCGCACGACATCGCGCTGCTCCAGATCGCACCAGCGGGCCTGGCGCTCCGGCCGCTGAAGTTCGCCGACTCGGCCGCCGTGGCGGTCGGTGACCCGGCGTTTGCGATCGGCAACCCGTATGGCCTCGATCAGACGCTGACGGTTGGCGTGGTGTCGGCGCTTCACCGGACGATCACCGCCCCCGACGGCACTGCGATCAAGGGCGTCATCCAGACCGATGCGGCGCTCAACCCTGGCAACTCCGGCGGGCCGCTCTTGAACGCGGCAGGAGAGGTCATCGGCGTCAACTCGCAGATCGCGACGAGCCGCGAGAGCTCCGGCGTCTTCGCTTCGCAGGGCGGCAACACCGGGGTCGGCTTTGCCATCGCCGCGAACACGGTCAAGGTCGACCTCGAGCACCTCGATCACGGCGCTGCCGCGGGCGCTGCGCTCGCCAGCTGACGGGCTCGCTCAGCCCGGGCGGCCGTCTCCTCAGCCGGCCGCGCTCAGCGCGCGGTCGAGGCTTGCGACGGTCTGCGGACCGCTTTCGCGGGCGACGATCCGACCTTGCGCGTTGACGATCACGGTCGTTGGCAGGTTCGCGACGCCGTAGGCGTCACCGCTCACTCCGTTGGGGTCGGCCAGCACGGGAAACGTCCAGCGGTAACGCTCGAGAAATGCGCGCACGTGGCTCATCAGTGGATCGCTGTAGTCGATTGCGACGACCTTGCCGCGGCCGCTCGGCGAGGTGGCAAAACGCTCGAGCGCCGGCGCCTCGGTGTGGCAGCCCGGGCACCAGCTGGCCCAGAACGCGACGGCGAAAGGATGGCCGCGAAGATCGGCAAGCGTCACCGCGCCACCGCGCAAGACGCTCCGGGGTAGCTGCGGGGCGAGCGGGCGCTTGGAAGCGTGGCGGATGAGGCCGAAGGCGACGAGTGCCAGGACGAGCGCGAGGAGCGCGATTCGCAGTGCGTGGCGGTGGGTGAGTGCGCGGGGCAGAACGCTCAGCCGCCCGTCCGCACGATCGAGCCGAGCGCCAGCTCGTAACCCGACGTGAAGCTCACGGTAAAGAGGCCGCTTACCTCGACTCGGCGGCCGAGGTCCGGCGCGGCTGTGCTCGCCGGCGTCAGAGTGATCTTCGTCCTCACGCCGGGACCGCTGATATCGAAGGTGTGCTCGCCTGCTTTGGTGACGACGCCGATCGTGCTCACCGCCGCCTGAGCGTAGACCTCCGGGTAGCGTGCCAGCAGCGCGAGTGAAACGTAGTCCGTGCCTTTCGCGGGCTTCGGTGGAAGGCTGCTACGGTCGCTGCCGCAGGCGCTGAGGGCGAGCACCGAACAACCCAGCGCAGCGACGGGAAGAACGTGGCGGGAAGCGGCAGCACACCTCATGAAAAAGCAATCCTAGGATCCGCCACACTCTGGTGATGAACCGCGCTCTTAAACAGCTCCGCGCGGGTGGCGGCGACGCTCACGATGGCTTCCTCGTAGTTGGCCTGCTGGTGGCCGTGATGTGGGTCATCGAGGTCGTCAACGCGCTCGACAGCCAGCGTCTCGACAGCGACGGGATCATTTCGCGCCATCTCTCGGGGTTGCCCGGCATCCTCAGCGCGCCGTTCCTGCACGTGAGTTTCGCCCACCTAATCGGCAACACGATCCCGTTCCTGGTGCTCGGGTTCGTGATCGCCTTCGGCGGCGCGCTTCAGGTGATCGCCGTGACGGTGATCGTCGCGCTGATCAGCGGCCTCGGGACGTGGCTCGTCGCGGCCTCGGGAACCGACACGATCGGGGCAAGTGGCGTCGTCTTCGGCTACGCGACCTTCCTGATGGCGCGCGGCATCTTCACTCGCGGCGTGCTCCAGATCGCCGTCGGCGTGCTGGTCGCTGTGGTGTTCGGCGGCGCGCTGATCCTGAGCCTCGTGCCGCACCCGGGGATCTCCTGGCAAGGTCACCTGTTCGGCGCGATCGGCGGTGTGATCGCCGCGCGGGCGGTTGGCTCAGGCAAGTGGAAGTCGCGCGCGCCGAGTGCAAACGAGGGCCAAACCGCGACTTAAATTAGTAAGACGCGGAAACGAGTCGGCTGAGGAACCCTCCGCCGTGCCGCTCCCGAAGGGGCGTCCCGGCTTCGTGGTGGCGCGGCCTCACACCTCGGTGGCCTCGCTCTTTTCGACTCGCTCCGCGTCCTGGCGCAAACATACGGGGCCACGAGCACGCTGACAAGGGGAGAATCAGCCCCATCCCGCATTCTGCGCAGAAATGCTCACACGACACGCGGGACGTGGCGATTCTTTATAGGGTCCGTCCAGATGACCTACACACCGCCGCGGGAGATTCTCGTGCGCTACGCCGACGTGCTGGTCAACTTCGCCCTCGGCGGTGGCAACGGCGTAAAAGATGGAGATGTCGTCCTGGTAACCGCCAGTGAGGCGGCCAAGCCGCTTTACGTTGAGCTGGTGCGGGCTGTGCTGCGCGCCGGCGGGCACCCGATCGGTCAGTACCTCCCCAACGACGACACCGACTACAACATTGGGCGCGACTTCTACGAGTTGGCAAGCGATGCCCAGATCGATTTCTTCCCGGCGCTTTACCGGCGCGGCCTGGTCGATCAGATCGACCACATGGTGGACGTGCTCTCCAACAGCGACATGCACGCGCTCGCGGGTGTCCCGCCGGCGAAGATCATGCGCCGCGGCGCGACGATGAAGCCGTGGATGGAATGGCGCACCGCGAAGGAGAACGCGGGCAAGTTCACCTGGACGCTCGGGCTCTACGGGACGCCGGCGATGGCCGAGGAGGCCGGCCTCAGTGAAGTCGATTACTGGCAGCAGATCATCGATGCGTGTTTTCTCGACGAGGAGGACCCGGCCGCTCGCTGGCGCCAGGTGAGTGAGCAGATCAACGATTACGTGGAGCGCCTCAACGCGCTCGCGATCGAGCACCTGCACATCGTTGGCGAGGACGTCGACCTGCACCTCAAGATCGGCGCGGACCGCCGCTGGGTGGGGGGGAGCGGGCGCAACATTCCGAGCTTTGAGATCTTCACCAGCCCGGACTGGCGCGGCACGGAGGGCTGGATCTACTTCAACCAGCCGCTGTACCGCTACGGCAACCTCGTTACCGGCGTGCGCCTGGAGTTCGAGCAAGGCGTGGTCGTCAAAGCCACGGCCGAGCAGAACGAGGACGTGATCAAGGAGATGGTCGCGACAGCAAACGCCGACAAGGTGGGGGAGTTCTCGCTCACCGACGGGCGCTTGTCACGAATCACGAAGTTCATGGCCGAGACGCTGTTTGACGAGAACGTCGGCGGACCGTACGGCAACACCCACATCGCGCTCGGCGACTCCTACCACGACTGCTACGCCGGCGATCCCGACGGCGTGAGCGCCGCGGAGTGGGAGCGCCTCGGATTCAACGACTCGAGCGTGCACACCGACATCGTCTCGACGACGGATCGCACCGTCACGGCGACGCTCAGCGACGGCAGCACGCTCGTCATCTACGCCGACGGGCGCTTCCAACTCTAGGCCGGTTCAGGCTGGGAGGCGCACTGCGTTCACGACGCGCCGCGCTGCGTGGCCTGCCGGGCGCGCTCAGGCCGTCGGGGAGGTCGCCGGCAAGGCGGTGTGTGAGACCGGGTTGAGCGCCAGCGTTGACCAGACGATCCGCGAGATGCCCTCGATCGTGTCGATCCCGTAGGCCTCGTCGGGGTTGGCGTTGGTCATCACAGCGATCAGGTAGTGGCGGCCGGCGCCCTGGATCGCGCCGATGCTGTTGATCTGCCAGCCATTGCCCACTGGCAGCCAGCCGTTCTTCAGCGCCACCGTGGTGCCCCGTGACGGGCCAGCGGAGACGCCCCAGTAGTCGAAGGAGATGACGTGCTCCATCAGGTAGAGCTCATAGGCCCGCGACTGGTAGTGCAGGACGTCGTTGGTGAGCGCGATGTGGCGGAGCAGGCGAAGCTGGTCGCGCGGCGTCGTCTCGGTGAGGCCCCAGGCAAGGTTTGGCGTCGTCTGCGTCATGCCGATCCTGGCGTCGAACGCGGCAACAGCTCCCGGGCCACCTTCGTCGTCCCATAGCGTCGTCGCGTCGTCGTTGTCGCTCTCCTCGATCATCCCGGTGGCGACCGCGCGCTCGTCGGCGTCGAGCGTCGTGCCTTGCGCTTGGGCCTGCGCGAGCAACGTCGCGAGGATGTCGGCCTTGACGATGCTTGCCGTCTGCTCGCGATCACCGGGGTGAAAGAGGAACGTCGTGTTGGTCGAGACGTCGTACACGGCTGCAGTGATGTTGCCGGCGCGCTGCGCAAGAAAACGTCGCATCGCGTGCGTTGTGAAGGGGTCTTGCGGGGCGAGGGGGGTGGTGGCGCCGCTCGGGCCGGTGGTAGTGCTCGAGCCTGTCGGGCCGGTGGGGCCGGTGGGGCCGGTGGGGCCGGTGGGACCCGTAGTGCCGGTAGTGCCGGTGGTGCCGGTGGTCCCGCTCGGGCCGCTGGCAGCGGTCGCGCCGAAGGCAGCGGCGGCGTCCCGAGGGAGCGGCCGGGAGTGGTGCGACTTGAGACCGCCGGCGAGGGCGACGGCGGCCACCAGCACGGCCAGCGCCAGCGCGCCCCCCAGGACGAGCGCACCTGGACGCCTCACGAGTGCGTGGTGGCGCTAGCGCCGGTGGTTCCGGTTGAGCCGCGAGGCCTGAGGCTCGACCAGACGATCCGCGATATGCCCTCGATCGTGTCGATCCCGTAATTCTCGCCGACATTGCCGCTCGTAAGCACGGCGAGCAGGTAATCGCGTCCGTCACCGTCAATGGCGCCGATGCTGTTGACCTGCCAGTCGTCGCCGATGATCGGCACCCAGCCGTTCTTGAGCGCGACGCTGACGTCTGGCGGCGGACCCGAGGAGACACCCCAGCGCTCGAACGGGGCGACGTGGGTCATCAGGTAGAGCTCGGAGTCGCGCCAGTTGTAGTGCAAATGGTCGTTGGGGAGAGCGATCACGCGCAGCAGACGGATTTGGTCGCGCGCCGTCGTCAGCGTTTCGCCCCAGTAGCCGTTGGCGTTCGGCGTCGTCTGGGTCATGCCGACGCTGCGATCAAAGGCGGTAATGGCCCTGTCGCCGCCGGCATCAAACCAGAGGTCCGTGGCGTCCTCGTTGTCGCTTTCCTCGATCATGCCGGCGGCGAGGTATTGATCCTCACCGCTCAACGACTCGTGGTGCTCTTCCGCATCGTGCAATAGCGTCGCGAGGAGGTCGACCTTCATGATGCTCGCCGTCTGCTCGCGATCGCCGGGGTGGTAGAGGAATGTGTCACCGGTGTTCACGTTGTAGAGCGCGGCGGTGATGTTGCCGCGGCGCTGTCTGAGGACGGTGCGCATCGCCGCCGTCGCGAACGGGTCGACGGAAGCCGGAGCGCTGACGGCGGTAGCGAGGTGCTCGACGCCAATCGCCGCAATGACCGCAATCGCGCTGAGCGCGATCAGGGGCAGGCTCACACGGATTGATGGCCGGCGGCCGCGCGATCGTCGATCACGTTGCATTCGGCCGGAGAACGTTAGCGACGCGCGGTTCTGAGGGCGCCACCTATCAGCAGGGTTGCGCCGGCTGCCGTACCGCTCCTCAAGTCGGTTCCGCTGTGCGTCTGGGCTGCTTGCTGCGCTGGTATCGCTGGCGGCGCTCAGGAGAGGTCGAGCACGACCTGCGGCGTCGGGATCACGTGATCCTCAATGCCCTCGCTCGGGATGATCGCGGTGCCAATGGCGAAGAACTCGATCACGTGGCTGCCCCAGCCGTGGGAGCGCTCGTGGATGTCAACGCCGACGATGCCCTCGGCCTTGGCCTCCAGAGCCTCGGCCTGCATCCGCTCCATCGCGAGCTCGCGCGCGTCGTAGAGGGCCTGTGTGAAGTTGGGCAGCTCGATGTTCTGGCCCGTGTTCTTCAGCGACTGGCGCATCGTCTGGTGCGCGACGTGGTAGACGCAGGAGCCCATCACCATTCCGACCGGGCGATGACCGGTCTGCAGCAACGTCCAGAACTCCTGGCCCGTGAGATCGCTCGTGAATGGGCGTCCTGAGGGCGCGCGGTGCAGCTCACCCTCGCGATGCTTCACCGCGGTGCCGACCGCGATGAACTCCGCCATGTTCTCGCCCCACTCGTAGCGGCCGATGTCGAGTCGCACGCCGACCACGCCGTCAGCGCCGAGCTGCTCGGCTTCCTCCTCCATCCGCGTCATCGCCAGCTCGCGCGCCTCGTACATCGCCTGCGAGAGCACGGTCAGCTCCTGGTTCTGGCGATAGCTCGCGAGCTGAATCCCGATGTGGTAGATGCTCGAGCCGATCACGAGCCCCAGCGGCTGGAAACCGGCTTGACGCACGAGCAGGAACTCATTGACCGACAGGTCGCTGGTAAAGAGACCGGCGCGGTTCTGCTGCAGCCGGGCCCTTCCCGCCTCGGGGAGGCCTTCTGTGCTCTGGGGGTCGTAGGCCATGGGCGGTGTTCCTTTCGCGATCGTCGGATGGAGGCGGGTGGCTCAGCTCAACGAGAGGACGCTGAGCGCAGGGGGCGGCGTGTCGCTGCGGAGCGCTGGGTCCTCGGCGATGATTGTGCCCATGACATGGAACGTGACGATCAGATCGTCGGTTTCGAAGCCGCCGCGGCGGACGCGGTAGGTTCGTGAGTGCTGTTCGATCGTGACGCCGACGATCCCGTCGCCGCCGAGCTCGGCACCCTGCCCGGTGAGTCGGCGCATCGCGGTCTCGCGCGCGTCGTAGACGCCCTGGGTGAAGTCCGGCAGCTCCTGATTGGTCCACGAGGCAGAGCCGCCAAACATGCTGCCGCCCTGCGCCATGCGCGTCTGCCATGTTGCCGGGACGTAGTGGACGCTCGTGTATGCGGCGATTCCGACTGGGCGTACACCGGCGGCGCACAGCTCCCAGAACTCCTGCCCCGAAAGGTCGGTGAGCACGGTCTGCCCAGGCGTGCGCAGGCGGTCAGGAAGGTGAACGGCGGTGCCCACGGCGATGAACTCGACGGCGCCCGGAGCCCAGTCGTGTGCGCCCTGCGTGATTCGCACGCCGACGACGGCGTCGGCCTTGGCGGTTTGGGCTTCCTCCAGCAGGCGGCCGAGTGCTAGGCGACGGCTCTCGTTGAAGGCGGTTGAGAGCGCGGGGACCTCGCCCGGCTGGAAGTAATAGCCGGTCTGCCAACCGGTGTGGTAGATCGAGGATCCCATCACGAGCGTTACGGGCTTCACACCAAGCGATGCCAGCAGGGCGAACTCGCCAACGCCGAGGTCGCTGCCAAATGGACCCGCCGCCCCGCCCGGCTGTGCGAGCGCGGCGAGGCGCTCGGCCGCCGCGACCGGTATCCCGCCTGCTTCGAGGCGCTCGCGAGAGCGCGCAGCCCGTTCGTCCTCTGCCGGGTCCGGGCCAGGTGCCCGGCGCCCGAACAGCGGGCTCACGTAACGAGCCTTTGCAGTGCGCTGCGCGCCTGCTGGCCGAGCTCTGCGGTGCGCGTGACAGCGGCGACAACGTCTTTGATCCAGTCCGCGATCATCTGGCGTTCGCGTCTCAGCGTGATGCCGCGGACGACTTCGTGCCGTGTGCACTCGAAGCCGGCGGGCGTGCGTACGAGCTCGAAACGTGAGTCGCCGACGCTCAGCGAGATCGCTTGCACCTCGGTCTCCTTGGAGCGCCAGCCGCCGACCTTGCGTCGTCTGACGGACACGACGCGAGGCAGTGCCTCCTCGAGACGCGCCGCGAGCGCGGCGACCAGAGCGTCGATGTCCGCGCTGTCGGCGCGGACATCGGCGGCGGCAAGGTCGAGCTCGAGGCCAGGGTCGGTAGTCGGCTCGTCGCTCAAGACCAGGGGCGGCGGGAGCGGATACGCATTACCAGTGAGGTTAGGGCTTTACGGTACTCGGCGCGTGGGCGCCGCCAGCGAACCAAGCGGCTCGACCGCATGCCCGCGGGCTACGCGCGAGCGTGTAGCTTTTGCCGCCATGAGAGCCGGCCGAGTCAACGCGGGGGAGCGAGGTCGCCACCGCCGACAGTGCGGATTGACGCAAGCGGACGCAGCACGCCGGCGCAAGCGAGCCTGAGCGCGTGTATAGGTCTGGGACCCGGCTGTTCGCTGGCGGCTGCGCGCTGGGTGCCGCGCTTGCCCTCGCGGTGGCCTGCAGCGGTGGCGCCGTCGACGCGTCCGCGACTCAGTTTGCTTCGCAGAACTCGCTCGCGGCGATTTCCTGCGCCCCGGACGCTGACTGCATGGCGGTCGGCCAGATCGCGTCTGGCGCCAACGAGCTGCCGCTCGCCGAGGCCCTGCGCGATGGCGCCTGGGTCGCGCTCCCCGTCGCTGCAGTCGGCCGCTCGTCACAGCTACTCGGAGTTTCGTGTGTCTCAGCCGTGTTTTGCATCGCGGTGGGCGACGAGCAGAACGGCGGAGCGCTCAGCGAGATCTGGCGCGGACGACGCTGGAGCCGCGAGGCCGTCCGATCCTCGCCGCGTGCGTCAACGCTCGAGAGCATCTCCTGCGTCGCTACGCGCTTCTGCGTGGCGGTCGGCGCCACGGCACAGGGCCAGCCGCTCATCGAGCTGTGGAACGGCCGGAAGTGGTCACGGATGACGAGCCCCGGCTCGAGTGGCGGCAACGGCGCGCCGCTGCACGGTGTGTCGTGTGCATCGCGCTACAACTGTGTCGCTGTCGGCACTGCATTCTCCGGCGACGGTCAGTCTGCGCGCGTGGAGCGCTACGACGACGGCGGCTGGCACGCCGTCTCCACACACGTCACAGGTGAAACGCCGACGCTCACCTCGGTGTCGTGCCCTGCGGCCGGCTGGTGTATCGCGGCCGGCACGGTTCAGGCCGCGGGCGCGAACACCACGACGCCGCTAGCGCTCGAGATCGGCGGCGGAGAGGTCTCGGAGCTGACCGTCGCCGCGGCGCCGACGGCGGGCTTCTCGGGCATCAGCTGCCCTCAAGTCGACAGTTGTGTCGCCGTCGGCGACGTTGAAGCTTCGGAACAGCCGTCGGAAGGCGGTACTGGCAGCACTGGCGTCTCGACCGGCAGTACTGGCGTCTCGGCTGGTAGTACCGGTGCCTCGACTGGTAGTACTGGCGCCTCAGGCGGAAGCACCGGCGCCGCGGGCGCGACGGCTCTGGCCCCCTTCGCCGAGAGCCTGAGCGGCGGGCTTTGGCAGTTCCTGATTCCGGCGAGCGAAGGTAGCTCGGATACGCTCGGCGGCGGCGTGTCGTGCGCCACGTCGAGCTCGTGTCATGCAGTCGGCTACTACGTAGCCACGGGGAGCGGGCATATTTCCGCCTCGGCGGACCAGCTCGTGGGGTCGGCCTGGACGACGCTGCCGACCCCGACCAACCCGAGGTGAGCCTGGCGCTGAGGCGGCCCGGCTGCGCCGCGTTATGGCCGGAAGTCGCCCGCTAACCTGCCGGCATGGAGGAAATCGCGCCCGGCCTTTGGCATTCGAGCGTCCGGCACCCGCAGATCCACATGAACGTCAGCTCGTACTACCTCGCCAGCGAGCGCGTCGCGATCGATCCGCTGCTGGCCCCCGACGGCATCGCGTGGTTTGAATCACACACCACGCCCGAGCACGTGCTGCTTACCAATCGCCACCACGACCGTGACGCCTGGCGACTGCACGAGGCCTTCGATAGCACGATCCACTGCATCCGCAACGGCCTTCACGAGCTCGCCGGCCGCGGGCCGGTCACGGCGTTTGACTTTGGCGATGAGCTGCCCGGCGGTGTCGTCGTTCACGAAGTTGACGCGATCTGCCCCGATGAGACCGCGCTGCATATCCCCGCGCACCGCGCGCTGGCGTGCGCCGACGGTGTCGTGCGCTGGCGCGATGGCGCGTCGCTTGGCTTCGTTCCCGACGAGCTGATGGACAATCCCGAGGAGACAAAGGCCGGACTTCGCGAGGCCTATGGGCGACTGCTCGAGCTCGACTTCGATCTCCTGCTGCTGGCCCACGGCGACCCGGTCGTGAGCGGTGGCAACGCCGCGCTGCGCGCGTTCGTCGGCGATCCTCAGTAGTCCGCCGCCGCCGTCCGCCCGGCGCACGTGGGCCGTTGTCTCAGACAGGCTATGGTTGTCCGCGTGGACGACGACCGTGCAGTGGTGCTGCTGGCGGAGGCACGCCGGGAGACTGAAGGTGAACTCGAGCGACTGCGCCGCGGTTCAGCCACCACGCCCGAGGACCAGACTGACCCCTCCAGTGACGCCGATGGCCTCGTCGAGCGCGGGACCGACGATGCTGTGGACGAGTTGCTGACGCAACGCCTCGAGGCGATCGAGCGAGCCGAGCAGCGCTTGGAGGAGGGGACCTATGGACGCTCGATCCGCAGCGGCGATCCGATCCCCGACGGCCGCCTCGAGGTCGAGCCGTGGGCGGAGCTGACAGTGGAGGAGCAGGCGGCACTCTGAGCGCCGCCTGCCGAAGCTGAGCAGGCGGTCGGGGCGGCAGGTGGGCTGCAGTCTGGTTTTCGTCCTGCTATGATGCAACCGGTTGCAATGAATGACGCTCGCGCCAACACCATTGTCGACATTGCTCACCTGGCGGGCGTTTCGAAGTCGACCGTTTCACGGGCCTTGAACGACAGCCCGTTGGTCGGTGCTGAGACGAAGCAGCGCATTCGCGAGATCGCCCGCCAGCAGCGCTTTCAGATGAGCGATCCAGCTCGACGGCTGAGCCTTGGGCAGAGCCACGTCGTGGCGCTCGTGACCTATGCGTACAAAGCCGATGACACCGTGCCGGACGCCTTCATGCTCGAAACGATGAGCGGGATCGCCAGCGGGCTCCATGCCGAGGGCTACGACCTCCTCGTGATCCAGGTCTCGCCGACGGACACCGATTGGGTGCGCCGTTACCTCCAATCCGGCCGCGTCGACGGCTTCATCCTGTTGGCCGCGAGCTGCACAGCGAGTCACATCCAGACGCTCACCGAGGCGAATGCGTCGTTCGTCATCTGGGGTGGTGCGTCTGGAAGCCACAACTACTGTTCGGTGAGCGGTGACAATTTCGCCGGCGGCAAGGTTGCGACCGAGCATCTGCTGCGCCGCGGCAGGAGTCGAATCGGCTTCATGGGAGGCCCGGCTCGCGAGCCTGAGGTCCGCGAGCGCTACCGAGGCTATGAGGTGGCATTGCGTGACGCCGGCAAGAGCGTCGATCCGGCGCTCGTCACCTACGGTCCGTTTTCGCTTGCGTGGGGGACCAAGGCGGTGGTAGCGCTGCTCGAGCAAGCCAGTGACCTCGACGGCTTATTTGTGACCAGCGACGCGGTGGCGATCGCCGCGATGGAAGAGCTCCGCGCCCGTGGCCTGCGTGTGCCCGACGATGTAGCGGTGGTCGGCTACGACGACGTGGCGCTCGCCCGCCACAGCGCTCCGCCGCTGACCACGGTCCGGCAGAACGGACCGTTGGCAGGCCGGCTGCTCGCCGAGAACCTGATCCAACATCTACGCACTGGCGCCGTGACGAACGTCTCAATACCGGCCGAGCTCGTCGTTCGCGAGTCGGCATGAGCGGACTCTTTTTTTGCCCAGCAACGCAACCGGTTGCAGTGATCGAGCGCGCACCCCAGATCAATGCCAAGACCGGTCCCACTACCTCCATAAAAATTGCTCGGAAAGGAACCGTCGCATGTTCTCCACGCCCACCACGATGCTGCTAGTGCTCTCCCGACCGCCAACGACACGACCCGTCTACGACACCCCGCCAGTGATCGTTTTGACATCGCGCTGGCTGAAATTGCGGGCGCTCGCGACGCGACTTGCACGCACTGGGCCAGCGGCACCCAAGACGTTGCCCGTCGGCGCGGCTCCCGGCTTACAACGGAGCCTGCGCCTGGCCCGATTCGCGCCGGGGCGCGGCGTGAAGTCGCGGTCCGCGCGCCGGGCGAGTCGCTGTGCGGCCCGCGCATCTTTGGCGCCGGCGAGCCGATCAACTCGTGGTAGCCGCACGCGGTGAGTACGACGCTGTCCAATCAGCCCGACCACTCGACTTCGGGCCTCGTGCGTCGAGCGGTGAACCTGACGCCAACCCTCGCCACCAGCGGCGGGCTCTACGCCGAGTTGTTTGCGATCCAGGCCGCCGCCTACCGCTGGATGCGTGCCTCCGCGGCGGTGTCGACGCTAGTTCCCCTAACGATGAGCAGGGCGCCGGCACCGGTCGGTACGAGCGCTTCGCTCGCGCGCGGATCCGCCTCAACGCGTTCGCGGAATTCGCGCAGCTCGTCAGCGTGTGAGACGACGTTGTCAACCACCAGCAGCCCGCCGACCCGTAACACGCGGATCAAATCGGGCCAATAACCCTCGTAGGCCGGCCGCTCGGCATCGAGGAAGATCAGATCCCACGATTCGTCGCCAGAGCCTTCGAGCGTCTCTGCGGCGTCCGCGGTGCGCAGCTCGACAAAGTCGTCGAGCCCTGTCTCGCCGAGGTGCGTAAAGGCCTCCGCGCTACGGGCCGGGTCGACCTCAACGCTCACCACGCGTCCCTCGACGCTCCTTGCGGCGTCCGCCAACCAGAGCGTGGAGAAGCCGTTTGAGGTGCCGATCTCGAGAATGCGCTTTGCGCCGGTGGCCCGCACCAGCACTCCAAGCAGCCGCGCCGTGTCGGGTTCGACGTTGCGCAGGCGATCAAGCCGGTCGGCCTTGCCGGCGTCATGCGCGCGCCCGTGCTCGTACAGATCGTTTAGGTATACCGCCAGTTGCTCGTCCATCCACGCTCCCGATCGCTGCAGACTTCTGGTGGGCCGGAGCCTAGAGCGCCGGCCCACCCGAAACGGGTCTCAGACAGACGCGAACGCGCGCACCTCGGTGAGGCGGATGTTGTTCCCCGAGGGGTCACTGAACCCTGTGTCGATTCCGTAGGGACGCTCCTCCGGCTCGCTCGAGAACTCGACGCCGCGCGCCCGCAGCTCCTCGTATGTGGCCTGGCAGTCGTCAGTCGTCAGGAAGACGGTGCTCGCGAAGCCCTTGGCGAGCAGTTTGCGGATCTGGTCTGCCGTCTCGTCGTCCATCACCGGTGGACCCGGAATCGCCATCAAAACGATCGCTACCTCGTCCTGACCGACCGGCGCAACCGTCAGCCAGCGGAAGTTGCCCATCTCAGGGAATGTCACGTCCATGCGCACTTCCATGCCTAGCTTTTCGGTGTAGAACGCGAGTGCCTCGTCCTGATCGTGCACCCACAGCTGGGCGGTGGTTATCTTGATCATTGGTCGTCTCCTGGCTTGGGGGAAGGGTGTGCGCCGATGCTAGGGCGACCTCGGAACGCTGTCTTCTCGAAACGTGCTGCGTTGCGGACGTCCGTAGGCGCGTTGGATGCACGAGGGGACAACTGCAAGCTGCGACGCCGGGGGGTAGCGCGCACGGTAGGCGGTGGGTGACGCGCCGAAGGCGCCTGTGAAGCTTGTGGTGAACGAGCCGACGCTCTGCAGTCCGATCGAGAAACAGATGTCTGCGACAGAACGATCTGTCATCCGCAGTAGCGCCGCGGCGCGCTCGAGCCGACGCGTGAGGAGATAGGCGTGCGGCGACTCGCCAAAGGCTCGGCGGAACTCGCGACTGAAGTGAGCACGCGAGAGCCCGGCAGTACGGGCGAGATCAGCGACGCCCAGCGGATCGAAGTAACGCGCGTCGGCGAGGTCTTTGGCGCGGAGCAAATGGCGGACGGTAGGAGGGTAGGTCACGAGCCTGAAGTGTGCCAAGCCCGCAAAACCGATTGGGGTCCGCCAATCGACGCCAACGACGGGTAGTGGGTGACTTTGAATCGAGCTAGACTCGCAATCAACACGGAGGTGACTGCCATGCGTCGTTTTGCTGGCGGCCTGCTGTGCGTGGGAGCGCTTCTGGCGAGCGGTCTGCTCGCCCCGCCGGCAGCCGCTAAAAAAGCAGCAAAGAAGACAGCTTGCGGAAGCTACAAAGTTGCCGCATCGCACGAGACAAACAAGTTCACCGACATCAAGCTAGTCGGCGTCTCGTGCAAGGTGGCTCATAAGGTCCTCGGGAGCTGGGCGAAATACGCGGTCGCAACGGATACGGGCTTCGCCTGCACCGACCAGAAGACGAGCACCAAAAACGTCTACGCGGTCAGGTGCATCGAGGGCGCAAAGGTGATCACCGCGCGCGATAAGTTCGGCGCGCACTGACGCTTTCACGGGCCTACGGGGCCTCCGATCAAGTTCCCGTGTGGATGACACGGTGTGGCAGTCGGTTAGTTTGACCTGGGCGATGGCTGTGCGCCGTTGGGGCTGTCAATTGGAGTCTTCGCGGACGCGCCGGTAGCGCTCGTAGATCGCGGAGCCGAACGTCCTGGTCTCGATCAGGTCGAGCAAGACGTCTTCGGTCACCGGCGGCAGGAACGGCGTGCCGCCACCGACGATCACCGGTTTCCGGAACATGCGCAGCTCGTCGACGAGACCGAGCTCGACAGCCACCGCAGCCAGGCCGGCGCCGCCGACCGCGACACCCTTGTCGGTCGCGTCGAGCGCCGCAGCGGCCTCCTCGGCCAGCGACGCCTCGGCGAGCCGCGCGTTGCCTTGGACGCTGTCGAGCGTGCGGCTGAACACGATCTTCGGGATCGCGCACCAGGCGTCGGCGAACGCGACGTGGAGCTCGTTGCCGCGCATCGACGGATCCGTTTCCCACACCAGCATCGTCTCGTAGAGCCTGCGGCCCAACAGAAAGCCACCAAGCTCGCGTGTCTGCGTGACGTGGAAACGAAACAGGTCCTCGTTGGGAACCGACCAGGAGAACGCGCCCTCACGGTCGGCAATAAAGCCGTCCACCGAGACGCTGGTCGAGTAGATCAGCATGCCTTCAGACCGCCGGACTGGAGCGACAGACGATCATCGTGATGAGGGCCACCGCCAGGTCGTCTGGCTGAAGCGATCGCCCTTGCGGAACCCAAGCCCTCGCACCGGGCGCACCCGGAACACGATCACGCGCCCACCGACATCCCGGCCGCTGAACGCCCCGCCGCGCACCGCGAAGTCCCAAGGACCGGTCGGGTACTTGACCGCGAAGGCGGTCGCGACCGGCTCGAGCTCGGCGTCGTCGGTCACCTGCTCCGCACGGCCCTCGAGCACGACGTCAAGCGCTCCCTCCACGAGGTCGCTGCGCCCGGTCGTCAGCACGCACGACGGGTTCTCGGCCAGATTCCGCGCCTTGCGCTCCTCAGGCCCGGTCGCGAACCAGAGCGCCCTGGCATGCCAGACAGCGATCAAGGGCGTGACGTGCGGCCGGCCGTCGGGACGAACTGTGGACAGCCAGAAGGTGTCCGCGGCACGTAGCTGCTCAAGTCCCGCCGCCCACGGCGTCGGTGTCGCGTCCGGCTCGCTGAACCCATGGATCTCCGCTGTCACGTCCTCCGCTGTCATCCGATTCCCTCTTCTCTGGACCGACACCACCGGTTGCGATCTGCAAGCGGCATCCCCGACCTTACCGAGACCGGTGGAACGGGTGCAGCCGCCTGCCGACGGTGTGGCGTGGCGAAGGCAACGTCCGCCGCGTTCGCGCAGATCGTCCGCGTAGGCAGAAAGCGCCTCCTGAATCAACGCGCGTTGGCGAGGTACTTCGCGCGCGCGCAGCAAGCGGCTTGGGCCGTCGGGTGGCAACGCGCGTCAGGTGCAATCGTTGACTCCCACGACCCGCACCGTTACGGTGTTTGCTTGCCGAGCAATGTCACGCTCGCTGGCGGGACGGCACGCAGCGCTTCCTACCCAGCGTATATTCCGTACCCGCTGCGTCCGTATCCGCCGCTGATCATCAACGCGGCACTGACCGGCATGGTGCCACGTCGTGAACGGGTGCCCCACGTCCCTGTGACCGCAGCGCAGATCGTTGCCGACGCGCAGGCGTGCTACGAGGCAGGTGCGACGATTGTCCACCTGCACGCGCGCGCAGCCGACGAGTCACCCGAATGGCGCCGCGAAGGCTACGCGGCGTTCATCCCCGAAATCCGCGAGCAATGTCCCGGCATCGTCGTCTGCGTCAGCACCAGCGGGCGTACGTTCAGCGAACTCGAGAAGCGCGCTGACGTGCTGGCGCTCGAGGGAGCGGCCAAACCCGACATGGCTAGCCTGACGCTCGGTTCACTGAACTTCCGCGATGTCGCCAGCATGAACTCGCCGGACATGATCCGCGCTCTGGCCGAGCGGATGGCCGCGGCGGGAATCCGTCCCGAGCTAGAGGTTTTCGATAGCGGTATGGCATATCTCGCTCACACACTGCAGGCAGAGGGGCTGTTGCCGCCGCCGATGTACGTGAACGTCCTCCTCGGCTCCGCAAACACCGCGCCCGCCCAGATCGGTGCCCTAGCGCAGCTCGTCGACGCGCTACCCGCCGACGCCGTCTGGGCAGCAGCCGGAATTGGCGCCTTCCAGCTGCCGATCAATGCGATCGCCGTCTTCGCTGGCGGGCATGTACGCACCGGGCTTGAGGACAATCCGCACCTCGATCACCTCACGCGGACGCCGGCGACCAACGCAGAGCTCGTGAGTCGCGTGGCAACGCTGGCGGGTATGGCAGGAAGACCGCTCAGCGGCGTCGCGGAGACGCGGGCAACGCTCGGACTGCCGGCGTCGTCTACCGCCGGATGAGCTCCGCACAGGCGACCTTCGCCTGCGCGCCGATGCAGGCGGGCCTGCTCTACGAGACGCTCAGCGGGCGCCGCGGCATCTACACGCAGCAGGTCGCTGTCACCTGTCGCGAGTCGCTCGATGCCGACCTGCTCCGCCGGGCGTGGCTGGTACTCGTGCAGCGACATGGGGCATTGCGCACCAGCTTCTTGATCGGCGAGTCGGCGACGCCGCGCCAGTGCGTCCATGACAAGGTCGAACTCGGCGTCGCGATCGCAGACTGGCGCGGGTTCTCTGAAGGCGAGCGTGAGAGCCGCTGGCAGGAACTACTGGTAACCGACCGGCAGGTCGGCTTCGAGCTGGCGCAACCGCCGCTGATGCGCGTCGCTATCTGCCTTCTCGCCGACAGCGAAACCCGGATCCTGTGGACCTACCACCACGCGATCCTTGACGGACGCTCGCGCGTGGCGCTGCTAGGCGAAGTCTTCGAGATCTACCGCGAGAACCCATCCGGCCGCGCGGGACAGGAAGAAGCGGCGACATCGTTCGAGCAGTTTGCGGAGTGGGCGGCGAGCCGCGGCAGTGATGCCGCGACCGAGGCGTTCTGGCGCGAGGTCCTCGATGGGATCGACGAGCCGACGCCTGCGCCGGGCGCTCGTCCGACCGACGGATCGAAGAATTCCAGCGAGCACGGCGGCGGCATGATGTCGCGACTGCTCGACGCGGAACTCTCGAACGCGCTGCGCAGCATGGCGTCGGCGTACGAGCTCACCCCAGCAACCATCCTCCAAGGCGCCTACGGACTGCTCCTTGCGCAGGAGGCTGACAGCGACGACCTGCTGTTTGCGACGACGCGTGCCGGACGTCGATCGCCACCGTTCGATACCGAAGGCATCATCGGGCTACTGATGGTGACCTCGCCGGGGCGGGGGGCGGGGGCGCCCGCCCCAAAAAAGGGGGCCGGGGGTTGGGGGGGGGGGGCAAATAAAAAATGGGGGGGGGGGGTGGGT
>Ga0302325_10001078_pt1 | contig 71143 bp, 70 predicted proteins | sample Palsa_T0_2_FD_201948 | JGI IMG/M metagenome (GOLD analysis project Ga0302325, IMG submission 201948) | Peat permafrost microbial communities from Stordalen Mire near Abisko, Sweden - Palsa_T0_2 | ecosystem: Environmental > Terrestrial > Soil > Palsa > Peat permafrost | place: Sweden: Abisko...
AAGTGGGGCGAAGGCACCGTTTCGGCAACCGCCGGCGCGGGCGGCGACGGCCTGCTCACCATCATGTTCCCGAACGTGGGCGAAAAGATGGTGATGCTCAAGTACGCTCCGCTCGAGAAGGTCGTCTAGGCGCGATGAACCGGGAGACCCGCAGGCCGTGGCCATAAGGGTCGCGGTCGCGGGCGCGCTCGGCCGAATGGGTCGCGAAGTCTGTGGCGCGGTCGAGGGCGCTTCCGACCTAGAACTGGTTGGCGGCTTCGGCCGCGCCGAAGTCGGCCGGGCCCTCGGCAGCGGGCGCGTGTACGACGACGTCACGGCGCTGTACGACGAGACCAAACCAGAAGTGGTCGTCGACTTTACCGTCTACCCGGTCTCCGTCGACGTAGCACGGGAGGCGGTCGAGCGGCGCATCTCGCCCGTGATCGGTGCCAGCGGGTGGACCGACGAGGACCGCATCAGCTTCGAATCGATGTGCGACGAGTACGCCGTCGGGGCCGCGCTCGTGCCGAATTTCGCCTTGGGTGCCGCGCTTGCGATGCGCTTCGCGTCCCAAGCGGCGCCCTATTTTCCAACGGCCGAGATCGTCGAGTTGCACCACGACGGCAAGCTCGACAAGCCCAGCGCCACCGCGAAGGCGACCGCGGCTCGGATCGCGACCGCGCGCGGCGGCGGCGAGGTCCCCATTCACAGCGTTCGTCTGCGAGGGCTGGTTGCCCATCAGGAGATCCTGTTCGGCGGCGAGGGCGAGCTGCTGACCATCCGCCACGACTCGCTCGCCCGCTCGTCGTTCATGCCGGGCGTGTTGCTGGCAGTGCGCGCGGTGCGCGCCCACCGCTCGCTGGTTCTCGGGCTCGACGCTTTTTTGGGGGATGCGGTAGCGTGAAGATTGCGATCGTCGGGGTGACCGGCGTCGTCGGGGAGACGATCCTGCGCGTGCTCGACGAGCGCCGCGTGGCGGTCGAGGAGCTAGGGGCCTTCGCGTCGCGCGACCGGCGCGAGCCGCTGATCTGGCAGGGGCGCGTTTGGCCGATCTTTGCGGCCACGCCCGAGGCCTTGCGGAACGGTGGCTTCGACGTGGTGTTTTTCGCCTCGAGCGACGATGCCAGCGCCGAGCTAGCCGAACACGCCCTCGCAAGCGGAGCGGTCGTGATCGACAATTCGGCAACCTTTCGAATGAAGACCGGCGTGCCGCTGATCATTCCCGAAGTCAACCCGGACGCCGTCTCCAAGGAACATCGAATCTTTCCGGTGGCGAACTGCACGGCGATCGTGCTCTGCATGGCCCTCGCACCGGTCGCGCGCGCGTTCGGTCTGCGCAGCGTGCGCGTCGCGACCTATCAAGCCGTCAGCGGCGCCGGACGCGCCGGTCTCGACGCGCTCGAGCGGGAGGAGAAAGCCGCCTACGACCTGGAGCCGAACCTCGAAGCGTCCCCCTTCGTGCGCCAGATCTTCCACAACGTCATTCCCCAGGTGGGATCGATCGACGAGTTCGGCGACAGCGGCGAAGAGAAGAAGATCGCCGCCGAAATCCGCAAGATGCTGGGGCTGCCGAACTTGCACGTGGCCGCGACCGCGGTGCGCGTGCCGGTCCGCTACGCGCACAGCGTTGCCGCCTTCATTGAAACCGAGCGCGGCACCGACGTCGTCGCGCTCGGCGACGCCCTGGGCCTCTCGCCGGGCGTGGTGTTCTTTCCCGACGGCAGCGTCACGCCGCGCGACGTCGAAGGTCAAGATCGCGTGTTCGTTTCACGCCTGCGCGCCGAAGAGGGGCGCTCGCGCCGGCACTTCCAGCTCTGGGTCGTTGGCGACCAAATCCGCAAGGGCGCGGCCACCAACGCCGTTCAAATCCTGGAGTTGCTCGTCGAACGCGGGCTGGTCGGAAAGTCCAAGCAACGTGTCTAGAGGCGGCCACGATTAAGACGATCGTTCAAAAATTCGGCGGTTCGTCGCTCGCATCGGCCGAGCTGCGGGAGATCGCGGCATCGCGCGTGCTCGAGGCGCGCGCGCGCGGCAGCTCGCCGGTCGTCGTCTGCTCGGCGCTGGGGCGGGCGCCCGATCATTACGCCACCGATTCGCTGCTCGCGCTGCTCGGGCCGTCGCGCGGCGGCCCCAACCGCGACCTGCTGCTATCCTGCGGCGAGTCGATCGCCTGCGCGGTGTTCGCCGAACTCCTCAGTTCCTGGGGCGCGGACGCGCAAGCGATGACCGGCGGCCAAGCCGGCATCGTGACTGACGCCGGCTTCGGCGAGGCCCGCATCGTGCGCGTCGAGCCGCGCAACGTTCTGGCCGCGCTCGAGCGCGGCATCATTCCGGTCGTGGCGGGCTATCAGGGCGTGACCGAGACGGGCGCCGTGACGACCCTCGGTCGCGGCGGCAGCGACCTGTCGGCGATCGCGCTCGGCGACGCGCTGGGCTCGGACGAGGTTCAGATCTTCACCGACGTCAGCGGCGTGATGACGGGCGACCCGCGGCGGATCGCCGGCGCGCACACGATCGATCGCGTCGGCTACGCCGAGATGGTCGAACTGGCGGCGGACGGTGCCAAGGTGATGCACGCGAAGGCGGCCGAACTCGCGCGCGTGACGCAAACGCCGTATGTGGTCAAGGGGCTGCGTTCGAACTTCGGCACGACGATCGACGAGGGCCACAAGCCCGAGCGCATCCGGCCGGTCACCGGTATCACCGCGCTGCGCGACGTCGTCTTCGTTCGCGTGATCCAGGGCGAGATCGACGACCTCGACGCGCGCCGCGAACTCGAGCTGGAACTCTTCCGGCGGGTAGCCGAACGCGACGTGTCGGTCGACATGATCAATATCAACAACGCCGGCATTTTCTTCATCGTCGATAGTGACAGGCTCGAAATCGTGCGCTCCGAACTCGCCGGGATGAATCTGGCGCTACGCGTGCGCGCGAATTGCGCGAAGATCTCCATCGTGGGCGCGGGCATGCGCGGCACGTCAGGCGTCATGTACCGAGTCGTGCAAGCGCTGTCGGCGGCGGGCATCGAGATCATCCATTCGACCGACTCCAACATCACGATCTCCGTGCTCGTGCCCGAGGAGGACGTCGCGCGCGGCGAGCAGGCGATCCACGACTACTTCCGCTTGGGCCGCGGTCAAGACGCGATCCCGCCCGAGATGGCGGCGGGCGCGACCCGATGAGTGCCTTCGCGCGGTCTCCCAAACTCGGTCCGCTGATGACGGCGATGCTAACGCCGTTCGATGCGGCCGATCGCGTCGACCTCGCCGAGGCTCGCCGGCTCGCGCGCTTCTTGGTCGACGAGGGGAACCACGGGCTGGTCGTCTGCGGCACGACCGGCGAAACGCCCGCCCTGACCGAGAGCGAGCAGTTGGCTCTCCTCGAGGCCGTCAAAGACGAAGTCGGCGACCGTGCCGGCGTGATGGCGGGTACCGGCAGCAACAGCACCGCGCACACGATCGCGTTCACGAAGGAAGCCGAAGCGGCCGGCGCCGATGCGGCGCTGGTCGTCGTTCCATACTACAGCAAGCCGACCCAGGACGGTATGCTGGCTCACTTCGGTGCCGTCGCACAGGCCACGGCCCTGCCGATCGTCGTGTACAATATCCCGTCCCGAACCGGCGCCAACATGCTGCCGGTCACGCTGCTCGAACTCGCGCGGCGCCATCCCAACATCGCGGGCGTGAAGGAATCGACCGCCGACTGCGCTCAGTTCAGCGCGATCCTGCACGAACGGCCGCCGGGCTTCGCTTTTTGGGTTGGCGACGACCACATGTTCTTGCCGTCGCTGGCGCTCGGCGGGGACGGCCTCGTCGGCGTCGCCTCGCACCTCTGCGCGCGCGAGCTGCGCGCGCTGCTCGCTGCCTTCCAGAGCGGCGATCCGGCGCGCGCCGGCTCGATCCATCGCGGGCTGTCCGGGCTGTTCGCCGCGTTGTTTGCGACGACGTCGCCGATTCCAATCAAGTGGGCGATGAACGAGCTGGGCTTCTCGCTCGGCCCCTGCCGCACGCCGCTCGGGGCGATGCCGGCGGATCTGGCGGAGCGCCTGCGGCCGCTGCTCGAACCATATCGCGAACGCTGCGCGGCGATCGCCGCCGTTCGCTAGCGTGCAGCGGGTCACGATTCTGGGTTGCCGCGTCGACGTGATCGGCAGCGCTGACGCCGTCGCGCGCATTGCGGAGCTGGCGAACGGCAACGAGCCGTCGATCGTCGTCACGCTCGGTACGGAGATGGCCGTTTACGCGCGCCGCAATCCGCGTTTCCGCGACATCGTGAACTCGAGCGCCCTGTCGCTGTGCGATACGGTCGGCATCAAGTATGCCGCCCGCTTGCATGGAGCGGACGTGCGCGAGCGTGTCGCGGGAATCGACATCATCGATCCCCTCTGCGCCGTACTCGCCGAGCGCAGCGTTCCGATCTACTTGCTCGGCTCCAAAGGAGACACCGCGCGGCGTGCGGCCACGGGCTTGCAATCCCGCCATCCCGGCTTGGTCGTCGCGGGCGCGCGCGACGGATACTTTGCAGCCTCGGAAGAGGGCGCCATCAGCGCCGCGATCGCGGCCAGCGGCGCGCGCGTCGTTTTCGTCGGCCTCGGGTCGCCGCGCCAGGAAATTTTTCTCGCCGATCATTTAAAGGAGACGGGCTGCGCCGTGGGAATCGGTGTCGGCGGTTCCTTCGACGTACTTGCCGGAAACGTCGAGCGTGCTCCGGCGCTCTGGCAGAGACTCAACCTCGAGTGGTTGTACCGGCTGGTGCGCGAACCCAAGCGCTGGCGTAGACAACTGGCTTTGCCGCGATTCGTTTGGCTGGCGCTGCGCGAACGAGCGGTCTCGCCACCGACTCGGAGGTGTTCTTGAAGGCGATGATCCTGGCCGGCGGGATGAGCACGCGGCTCTATCCGCTGACGAAAGAGGTGCCGAAGCCGCTCGTTCCGATCGCGGGCGAACCGAACAGCGGTCATCTGATGCGCTACCTGCGCTCGTTCGGCATCGAGGACATCGCGATCAACGTCCACTATCTCGCCGAACGCATCGTCGAACGGTTCGGCGACGGATCGGAGTACGGCGTAAAGCTGCACTATCTGCACGAACCGGTGCTACTCGGCAGCGCGGGCGGCGTCAAGCAGATGGAAGACTTCCTGCGCGACGGGACCTTCGTCGTGATCGGTTGTGACGAGGTCACCGACATGCGGCTCGACGCGCTGCTTGCGTTTCACAAGAAACGCGGGGCACTGGCCACGATCGGGCTCGTGCACGCGGAGGACGTCACGCAATACGGTGTCGTCGTCGTCGACGAGGACGGCCGCATCGTCGAGTTTCAAGAGAAGCCGGCGGCGGGAACCGAACGCTCGCACCTGGTGAACACGGGCGTCTACATCTTCGAGCCGGCGATCCTCGAGCGCATTCCGGCCGGCGCCTTTTGGGATTTCGGCAACAACGTGTTTCCCGAATTGAAGCGCGATCGGGCTCCTTTCTACGGGCTGCGCATGCACGGAGCATATTGGCGCGACATCGGAACGCCCGGTGAGTACCGCCAGGCAACGCGCGACGTGCTCGAAGGCCGCGTGCGCCTGCTCGGCAACCCTCGTACGCGCGGATACCCGCCCGACGCGGTGCTGGGCAATGATGTGCGCGTCGAAGGCGACGTGCGGATCGGTTCGCGGGCGCGGCTCGGCGACCGCGCGCGCATCGTCGGGCCGAGCGTCATCGGCGACGGGGTCGACGTCGGCAGCGGCGCGACGATCGAAAACTCGATCATCTGGGACGGCACGACGATCGGGCCGAACGCGAACGTCAGCGACAGCGTGATCGGCGTGAACTACCACATTCCGGCCGGCGCGGTCGTCGAAGCCGTTGTCGTCGCGAACGAACCGGAGGCAGTCGGCTAAGATCGTTCGCGACGCCAGACCGGGGTACTAACCTCGGGGTGGAGGAGCGCGCGCTCGACTTCTCGATTGGAGCGGCAGCCGGAATGCTCGGAGTCGTGTTGCTGGCTGCGGCCGCGCTGCGCCTTTCCGAACCTGTGGCGTCGCCGGTCGCGGCGTTGCCGCTCCTCGCGGCGCGTTCGCACGCGGTACGGCCGCCGCAAAGCGTGGGAAGCCCGCGGCACGTCGCTCGAGCAACGCGCGACCACGCTCCCGCCCGTCTGGTACAGCGCTCCCTGCCGGTGCAACGCGCGCCGATCATCGTGAACCGCCGCCCAGTGCCGATCATCGTGGTCCGCCGTCCGCTGCCGGTCGTCATCGCGCGAGCACTGGTGCGCGCGCCGAGGGTAAGTGCGGTCTCCTCGCGGCTCGTTCCAAAGGCGCGCGCTCGGCTTCCGGCGGCGACGCGGCACCTCGCCCCGCGCCCGAACGCGCATCCACAGCTGCGCGCGCGAAGCGTCGACCGCGAGGCGACGCCCGAGCCGCCGATTGGGTACGACCCGGAGCCCGCGATCGCCGAAGCCGAGCTGGCGGGGTGGCTTCCTAGCGACGCTGCGACGGCGCTGCCGGGCTTGGCCCCATCCCGGCATCGCCGCTGAGGAGCTTGCTCGATCAGCTCTTCCCATCTGCGTGCGTTGGCTGCCGCGCGGCCGGCTCGCCCCTTTGTGCTCGTTGCCGCCCGTCCGCGGCCCAAGTTCGACGTCTGCCGCTCTCGACGCTGGACGTCTGGGCGGTGGGGCCTTACGCCGGCCCGCTCCGCGCCGCGATCCTGGCCCTCAAACGCGGGCGCCGCGATGCCGGCGACGCGCTGGCCGAGCTGCTCGCGGAACGCCTGCGAGCACGCTTTCCGCCGAACCGCCTGATCGTGCCGGTTCCTACCGCTGCGGCCCGTCGCCGCGAGCGCGGCTTCGATCAGGGCGTGCGGCTGGCGGAACTCGTCGGCGCGCGCTTGCAGCGGCCCGTGCTGGTGGCGCTGCGCCGCCGGGCCGGCGACACGCAACGCGGGCGTTCGCGCACGGCGCGCCTGGCGGCGCACGGCCGGTATGCGTGCGCGGCGCCGGAGCTGGTCGCCGGAGTTCGGATCGTGCTGCTCGACGACGTCGTCACGACCGGCGCGACCTTGCGCGATTGCGCGACGGCCCTGCAAGCAGCGGGCGCCCTCGTGCGCGAAGCGGTCGTGCTAGCCTACGCTTGACCGAGGGTCACGTTGGGCGGCGGTGCATCGTCGCGGCCGGGCGGCGTGTTCTGGCGAGAGCTACGAGGAGAAACTACATGGCAACAGCCGTTTGGAACGGCGCAACCCTGGCTCAGAGCGACGACACCGAGGTGGTCGAGGGCAACCATTATTTTCCGGCCGGCTCGATCGACCGCAGCCACTTAAAGGAGAGCCCGACGCACTCGTTCTGCCCCTGGAAGGGGACGGCGAGCTATTACACCGTCGTCGTCGACGGCAAAGAGAACCGTGATGCGGCTTGGTATTACCCCGAACCAAAAGAGGCGGCCAAGCAGATCAAGGATCGGGTCGCGTTCTGGAAGGGCGTCGAGGTAAAGCCGTAGCTCCGGGAAGCCTCTCCGCCCTCGACCGCGTCTACCTGCGCCGGGCGTGCGAACTCGCCGAACGCGGGCGCGGTAGCACGTCGCCAAACCCCGCGGTCGGCGCCGTGCTCGCGCTCGGTGCGACAACTCTCGGCGAGGGCTTTCACCGGATGCGCGGCGAGCCGCACGCTGAAGTTGAAGCGCTGCGGGACGCCGCGGCGCGCCGCAACGACGTCTCTGGTGCGACGCTGTACGTGACGCTCGAGCCCTGCAATCACAGCGGCGCTACGCCGCCCTGCGCGCAGGCGCTGCTCGACGCCCAGCTCGCGCGCGTCGTGGTCGGCGTGCTCGACCCGAACCCGACCGCTGCTGGCGGCGCCGCGCGCCTGCGCGCCGCCGGCGTGGCCGTCGTCGTGGCGGACGATCCCTGGGCGCGCTCGATCGTCGAAGAGTTCTCGCTGGCGCTCGGCAGCGCGCGGCCCTATCTGCGCCTGAAGCTCGCGGCCTCGATCGATGCCTGCGCCGCTCCCGCTCCCGGTCAGCGGCATTGGTTGACGGGTGGCGAGGCGCGCGAGTACGTGCGCGAACTTCGCTGCATTCACGATGCGGTGCTCGTCGGAGCGAAGACGGTGCGCATCGACGATCCTGCGCTTACGGTTCGTCCCCCGCGCGCCCGCCGGCGTCCCTACGTGCGCGCGATCGCCTGCGAAGACGCACCGGTGTCAGCGGAGCACGCGATCTTTCAAACCGAAGCCGGCTACGCTCCGACGATCGTGCTCGCGCCGGCCGGCGCGCGCGAGGCGTTCTCCGCACTCGAAGACGTTGCCGACGTGCTGTACGTCGGTTCCCCAGAGGCGCTCAAGCTCGATCTTCAACTCGCCCTCGAGGCGCTGCGTGCGCGCGGAATCGCGAGCGTTCTGTGCGAAGGCGGCCCGGTACTCGGCGCGCGGCTCATCGAACGCGACTTGGTCGACCGGCTCGATTGGCTGGTGGCGCCGGTGCTGCTCGGCGGGCCGCAGGCGGTCCCGGCGTTGCCCGTTTCGGCGCAAGGGCGGACGCTGAGGTTCGACCGGGTCGAGCGCCTCGGGCCCGACGTGCTCCTGTCCGCGGCGTTTGTTGCGAGGGAGAACGGTGTTTAGCGGATTGATCGCGCACCTCGGAAGCATAGCGAGCGCCGAGCTAGACCGGCTCGGCGGTATGCGCTTGCGGGTCGAGGCGCCGGATGCGCTAGCCGAAGGCGTCGCGGCGAAGGATTCGGTAGCGATCGACGGCGTCTGCCTCACCGTGGTCGAGCGCGATGCGACATCGATGACGTTCGACGTCGTGCCCGAGACGCTCGCTCGCAGTTCGCTCGGCACGCTCGCAGCCGGCGCGCGCGTCAACCTCGAGCTGTCGCTGCGGCTCGGCGATCGTTTGGGCGGTCATTTCGTCTACGGCCACGTCGACGCGACGGCGCGCATTCGTGCGAAAGAGCGCGAGGGCCAGGGCCATCGGCTGACGATCGACTTGCCGCCGTCGCTCGAGCCGTTCGTGGTCGAAAAAGGCTACATCGCCGTCGACGGCGTCAGCCTGACGGTGGCGGCCGTTCGGAACGGCAGCTTCGAGATCGCGCTGATCCCGGAAACCTCGGTCCGTACGACCATGGGCAGGAAGGGAGCCGGCGACCCGGTCAACCTCGAGATCGACCCGATCGCGCGCTACGCGCTGGCCGCCGCGGCGGCGTATCAACGTGGGGCTGGGCCGACCGACGAAGAACTGTCCTGGGCCTATGAGATCTGAACGAACGGCAAGTCCGCCCGTCGAGAGTGGTGGCTTCGAAGTCCTCGAGCGCGTGCGCTGGTCGGATGTCGACAACGCCGGGATCATCTACTTCGGAGCCTATTCGCGTCTGCTCGACATCGCCGAGAGCGAGTTCTACCGCAGCTTGGGCTTTACGTACGCTGCCTTCGACCAGATGGGTCTGTTGCTGCCCCGCGTCCACGTCGAGTTCGATTTCTTCAAACCGGCGCTGCTCGACGATGAACTCGTGTTGCGGCCGCGCGTCACGGGTCTAGGCGTGCACTCGGTGCGGATGAAGGTCAACGTCCACCGCCTCGAGGACGAGGCGTTGCTAGCGGAGGCGTCGCTGGTGCTGGCCTGCGTCGACAAAGCGCGCAAACCCACGCCGCTGCCGGCCGCGTTCGCGGCCGCGCTGCGCACGGCGATGCCGCAGTCCACTTGATGCGAGCCGGCTACCTGGTCGAGCCGGGACGGGTGGAAGTCCGCGACGCGGAGGTTCCGCAAGCCCAAGCCGGGGGACTCGTCGTGCGCGTCCGGGTCGCGCTCACGGACGGAACCGACCTCAAAGCGTTTCGGCGCGGCCACCCGCTGATGCCGATGCCGACTCGCTTCGGCCACGAGTTCTGCGGTGACGTCGCGGCCGTCGGCGAGGGTGTCAGCTCGTTTGCGGCCGGCGACCCGATCATGATGGTGCAGTCCGCGCCGGACGGCACCTGCTACTGGTGCCGGCGCGGGCAAGAAGAACTGTGCGAAACGCTGACCACGACGATGATCTTCGGTGCCTACGCCGAGTACATCGCGCTGCCGCCGAACCTGGTGGCGCGGAACGCCTATCGCAAGCCCGACGGCGTGACGTATGAAGCGGGTGCCTTTCTCGAGCCGGTTTCGTGCGTCGTGCACTCGCTCGGGTCGCTTGCACCCAAACGCGGCGACGTCGTCGCGATCGTCGGCGACGGCGGTTTCGGCATCTTGCACGCGCTGGTCGCGCTCGCGCAGGGAGCGCGGCCGATCCTGGTCGGCCGGCGTGCGGCCCGGCTCGAGCTGGCGCGCTCGCTCGGCGTCAGCGCGATCGTCAACGCCAAGGAATGCGATCCGGTCGCGGCCGTGCGCGAGCGCACGCAGGGCCGCGGTGCGGATGCGGTGATCGAGACGACCGGCACGCTCGAGGTCTGGGAGGCCGCGCCGCAATACGTGCGCCGCGGCGGTACCGTCGTGCTGTTCGGCGGTTTGCGCGGCGGTTCGCGCGTGAGCTACGAAGCCGCGCGGCTGCACTACGACGAGGTCACGCTGATCAGTCCTTTCCACTTCACGCCGCGCGACGTGCGGGCGGCGTTCGATTTGATCGCAGCCGGCGCGATCGATGTGGTGCCCCTCATCAGCGAGCGCTTTTCGCTCGGCGATTTAGCCGGTGCGTTCCAACGTTTGGACGAGGGTCGCGGCGTCAACCTGAAATTCGCGATCCTGCCGTGACGACGCTGGGGCCGCTGCCGCGGACGATGCGCGCCGCCGTGATGTACTCCGTCGACGACATCCGCATCGAAGAGCGCCCGTTGCCGCAGCTCGAACAAGGCGACGCCCTGGTGCGCATGGCTGCGTGCGGCGTGTGCGGCAGCGACATGATGCCGTGGTACGTGCAGAAGAAGGCGCCGTTCGTCTTCGGCCACGAACCGGCCGGGACGGTCGTCGCGCTGGCGAACGGCACGGGCGGCGCAGCGGGCGGGCCGCGCCTCGGCGAGCGGGTCTTTCCGCACCACCACGTGCCGTGCATGCAGTGCGAGCAGTGCGCGGCCGGACGCTTCGTTCACTGCGCGACCTGGCGCGCGACGTTCCTCGACCCCGGCGGCATGGCCGAGTACGTGCGGATTCCGCGCGCGAACCTCGGCGACACGCTCGCGATTCCGGCGTCGCTGTCGTTTTCGGACGGATCGCTGATCGAACCGCTTGCCTGCGTGGTGAAGTCGCTGCGCCGTGCGTTTCCATTCGAGCTGCGCGACGGCGTCGTGCCCGAGGCGCCGGCCGCGCGCCGGCCGCTGCGCGATCGCACTCTGTACGTGATCGGGACGGGGGTGACGGGCCTCATGCATGTGGCGCTCGCGTCGTCGCTCGGCGCGACCGTGATCGCGAGCGACTTCAACCAGCAGCGGCTGGGCGTCGCGCGACGTTTGGGGGCGGCGGCCACGCTTCAGGCCGGGAGCGCACTCGAGGAGTTGCGGGCAGCAACGGACGGGCGCTTCGCCGACGCCGTGATCTGCGGGCCCGGAAAGGTCGCCGCGCTCGCGCACGCGGTCGACGCGGCCCGCTCGGACGGTACCGTCATCATGTTTACCCCGATCGCGCCCGAGGAACGCTTCGCGTTCGATCAGAGCCCGGCATACTTTCGCGACCTGCGGCTCGTCGCATCGTACTCGTGCGGCCCCGACGATACGCGCGAATCCTTCCGAGCGATCGAGCGTGGCCTGGTCAACGCCGCTCGCTTGGAGGCGACGGAGTTCGCGTTTCCCGCGGTTGCCGAAGCGTTCGCCGCGATGGCGGCGGCAGAGGTCGTCAAAGCGATCGTGACTTTCGCGGACGCGTAGCGCCGGGCAAAGAGGGCGGCCGCCGTGGCTTGCGAAGCTGCGCTCATGAAACAGATACGCACGTCACTCATGCTGCTGCTGGCGTTCGCCGCCGGTGCATTCGTTGCGAGGCTTCCCGAAACGGCGCGCGCGGCAGCGCCTCCAGTTGTCGCAACATCGATCGATCTGAACGCCCTTACGCCGTCGGACTTTCCGCCGCCGAACCCGCTGCTCCCGAACCTTCGCACCAAGACCCTGGCGCAAGTCGATTCCACGGTGGTCGCATACGCGGTCGGAACCGCGCCCAAGCACATCCACGCGGGGACGACCGAACTGCAGCTGTTCTTGGCTGGAACCGGCACGGAATGGCTTGGCGACAAGCAGATTCCGATTGGGCCGGGAACGTTCGTCATCGTTCCGCCCAACACGCCTCACGGCGGCTTCACCGGCGGCCCGTTCCACATCTATACGGTTAAGACGCCGCCGCAGGATCCGACCGACTACCACATGGTTCCGTAGCGATCTGAACCGAGCGGCCGTGAAGGATGCCTGAAGGTCCGCCGGCGCACGCGCTTACCGTGCAGATGCTGGTTTGGCTGGCCGCGCGCCCGCGGACCTATTACGAGACGATGGATGCGTGGCGTACGTCGTGTCCGCGGTTCTCGATCTGGGAGGACGCCGTGATCGAACGTCTGGTTGAAATGTGCCCGCTCGCCGGCGCGGGCTTGAACGGTTCGCACGTGGGCTTGACGCTGGCCGGGCAAGCGATGCTCGACCGCGCGCGTGCCATGGGATCCCCCTGGTGACGGAGGCCTGGCCGCCCCTGCCTCTGCCGGAGTGGTCGGCGACGCGCGATACGCTGCACGGCTACGTGCAGGTCGTCGGTAAGATTCGGCTCGCGCTGACGCCGCTCGAGCGCGAATGGGCGAACGTTCCCCTCTACGTGACCGCGCGCGGCTTGACGACAGGCCCGATGTGGTCGGGCGAACGCGCCGTCCAGATCGACTTCGATTTCGTCGCGCACGTACTCGAGATCGACGCGAGCGACGGCCGCGGCCGCTCGATCTCCCTCGTACCGGATCTCAGCGTCGCCGATTTCTACCAGCAGGTGGTGGCGGCGTTGTCCGCGCTCGGCGTCCCGGTCCGCATCTGGCCGATGCTGGTCGAGGTGCCGAATCCGGTGCGCTGCGACGAAGATCGCGCCAATTGTACCTACGACGCGGAGGCCGCGCGCCGATTCTGGCAAGGACTCGTGCACGTCGCCGGCGCGTTCGCACAATTTCGCGCACCGTTCCGCGGTCGCCATACCCAGATCGCGTTCTTCTGGGGCACCTTCGACCTCGCGTACGCTCGCTTTTCCGGGCGCCCGGCGGATCCACCGCCGAATTCCGGCCTCATCTACCGTGGCGCAATGGACGCCGAGCAGATCGAAGCCGGCTTCTGGCCGGGCGATCAGCGCTTCGAGGAACCCGCGTTCTACTGCTTCGGATATCCGAAACCGCCCCAGATCGAAACGGCCACGCTGCGCCCGCCGCAAGCGCTCTGGCACCCGGACCTGGGCGAGTTTCTCCTGCGATATGAAGACGTGAGGAGCGCCCCCTCGCCGCGCGCCGCGCTGCTCGATTTTCTCGAGAGCACCTACGCCGCTTGCGCCAGCGCCGCCGGCTGGGACCGCGCCGTCCTCGACGCAACGCCGAGCTAGCACGGCAGAAACTATCCGGCGTCCGCGCGGCGCATGGTGCGCGTCTGAGCGGAATTCTACATCCTTCGCGCCGTGAGGGTTCCAACGCCCGGCCGAGCTGAGTCCGTCCACGTTCCTGTGTCCGCCTGCAGGGTCGATCGTTCGGGGGAGGCAACGTTCGTTTCCGATGGCAAAGATCGATGCCTCACGGGTCGAGACGTTGCGCCGAAGCCGCGGCCTCTCTCAGCGTGCCCTTGCGGACGGTGCGGGTATCACGCGTCAGGCCGTTGGCGCGATCGAGAGCGGTCGCATGCAGCCGGGCGTGGCAATCGCGCTTGGGCTCGCGCGGACGCTGGGGACGACGGTCGAGGAGCTGTTCGGCTCGGGGGAATCGGCGCCGCCTCCCGCGCGAGTCGCGAGTGCGACGATCGGCGGCCGGACGGTCAGCCATGCGCTCGACGAGGATTACCTTGCGATCGAGCCCGCGGAAAGCGCCGTTCCGAATGTTTTCGTCGCGGGCTGCGACCTTGCAGTGGGCCTGCTCTCGCGGCATGCGATGGCGCGCTCGCGCGACGTGCGCGTTCTCTGGCTGCCGCTGACCAATCGCGCGGCGCTCCTCGCGCTCTCGCGCGGTGAGGCGCATGCGGCCGTCGTACACGGGGACGCCACCCCGGAGCAAGCGCGGCGGTTGGGCGAGTTCGTTCGGTTCGAGCTTGCGACGACCGAAGCCGGCTGGCTCGTCGGGCGCGGCAACCCGCTCGGCCTGCGCGGCGCCGCCGACCTGACCCGCAAGAAGGCACGCTTGGCGAATCGTCCGGCTGGTGCGGGCGCGCGGCGTTTACTCGACGAGCAGTTGCGCCGCGCGAGCGTCGATCCGCGGCGCGTGGCCGGCTATGATCGTGCGCTCGCCGGACAGCTCGACGCGGGGCGCGCGATCGCGCAGGGCTACGCCGACGCCGCTGTCGGCGTAGCCAGCGTCGCGCGCGTTTTCGGCTTGGAGTTTGCTCCGCTGCGCGAGGAGCGTTGCGCGCTCTTCGTTGCGCGTGCCGGCTTGCGAACGCCCGAGATTCGCGCGCTACTCGATGCCTTGCGCTCGACGCCGTACCGGCGCGATCTGGAAGCGCTGGCATGTTACGATGTCACGAGAACGGGAGAACGCATCGCATGAATCGCTCTACGCTGCTCGCGGGCGGCGGTGCTTCGTTGTTGATCGCCACGCGTGCCGCGTTCGCGCAGGGTCTCACGCCGCTCGACGTGGCCTACGCGGGCTCGATGGGATCGATGATGGAGGGACCGATCAAGGCCGGTGCGGCGCAGCACCTGCAGATCGACATGCACGGGCGCGCCATGGGCTCGGATGCACTCGCGAAATTGATCGTCGGCGGCAGCATCGCGCCGGACGTCTTCATGCCCGTCACACCCGGACCGATGATGACGGTGCTCGCGGCCGGCAAGGCAAGTCAGGGGATCCCGGTCGCGCGCACCGAGATGGTGATCGCCTACAGTCCCAAGAGCAAGTACGCGCCCCAATTCGACGATGCGGCGTCGGGCAAGCACGGTGCGATGCCGTGGTGGCAGATCCTGCAGCAGAGCGACATCCGGTTCGGAAGGACCGATCCCGCGACCGACCCGCAGGGCCGGAACATCATTTTCACGTTGCAGCTCGCGGAAATCTTCTACAAGCTGCCCGGCCTCGCTCAGAAGATCTTGGGCCAGACGATTAACCCGGCTCAGATCTTTAGCGAACCGAGCGTCGAAGCGCGCCTGCAGAGCGGTGAATTGGACGCGGCGTCGGCGTACAAGATTCAACCCGGGCCGTTCAACTTGCCGTACGTCTCTCTACCCCAAGAAATCAATCTCGGCAAGGATGCGCTCCAACATCACTACGCCCTGACCTCGCTCGTGCTGGGCGACAAGACCTACACGCCGCAACCGCTCGTCTACTACGCCGCGGTCCTGGGCGGTTCGCAGCATCGCGACAAAGCGACCGCATTTGTCGGCTGGCTGACGCAGGATGGACAGGCGATTTTCCGGCAATTTTTCTACGATCCCCCGGGCGCGGCGGCGCCGCTCCATGCTTAGCCTGCTCGCTGCGGCCGTCGTTCACATCGCGATCGTTGCCTCGACGCTGCAGGCTCTGCCGCATCGCACGATCTCGGCAACCGACGAGCACGGGGTGAGCGCCGAGTACGGCGGCGTTGCGTTGCGCGACCTGTTGACGGCTGCGGGCGTTCCGGCGGGCGAGGCCATTCGTGGAGCGGTCATGACGCGCTGCGTGGTGGTCGACGCCGCCGACGGGTATCGCGTCGTCTTTTCGCTTTCGGAACTCGACCCGGCGATGACCGATCGCGTCGTCCTGATCGCCGATACGCGCGACGACGTGGCCCTTTCGGCGCGCGAGGGTCCGTACCGCCTCATTGTTCCCGGAGAAAAGCGGGAGGCTCGATGGGTCCGACAGGTTACGGCCATCGATGTAGAGGATGCGCCCTAACGATGAAAATAAGTGCACGCAATCAACTGCCCGGAACCGTCACGAAAACAAACCTCGGTTCGGTGATGGCCGAGGTGACGGTCGACGTCGACGCCGCTTCGATCGTCGCTGCGATCACGCGGGGGTCGGTCGAGTCGCTCGACCTCAAGCCGGGCGACAAGGTAACCGTCGTGATCAAGTCGACCGAGGTCATGATCGCGAAGTAGGAGTGCCGTGCGAGCGGACCGCGGAATGCTGCTGAGGCGTGCCGCCGCGGTCCTCTTTTCAGTCGGGCTGCTGTATCCGCTCGCCGGTCTGTTCGTGCCGGTCGGACCGTGGCGCTGGGGTGACGGGTCGGTCGCTGCCGATGCGATCCGCGTCTCGCTGAGCTTCACCGCGATTGCGATGGTCGTGGTCGTGGGGCTTGGAACGCCGATGGCGCTGTACGTCGCGCGCGCGCCCGCCCGCGAGCGGCTTTGGTGGCAAGCGGTCCTGCTGATTTCCGTCTTGTTGCCGCCGCTCGCGCTTGGCATATTGCTATCGCTTGCGTTCGGACCGCACGCACTGGGCGCGTTCCTGGAACGATTCGGCGTTCGGCTGACGAACACGCCGCTTGCCTTCGTGGTGACGCAAGTATACGTGAGCATCGGATACTACGTCTTAGGAGCGGTCGCCGCGCTCGACAGCGTACCGGCGGCACTCGAAGTCCAGGCCGGGTTGCTCGGGCAGGACCGCTGGAACGTGTTCTGGCGCGTGACCTTCCCGATCGCCCGCCTGGGACTTGCGGTTGCCCTGAGCATTGCTTGGGTGCGGGCGCTGACCGAGTTCGGCGCGATCGTCATCACCGCGTACTATCCGGCCGGGATGCCGGTGGCCCTGTGGACCAGCCTCGAGAATTTCGGCTTACCCGCCGTGATGCCGCTGCTGGTCGCGTTTCTCGTAACGGCTCTGCCGCTTCCGTGGCTGGCACACATCCTGGCCCAGCGGCGTCTCTCCCGTGCTTGATGTCCACGTCGTCAAGGCACGCCCGCGCTTCGTGGTCGACATCGCGCTCCGGCTTGCGTCGGGCGAGGCCTGTGGGCTGTTCGGAGCTTCAGGTGCCGGCAAGAGTACGATCCTTGCGTGCATCGCCGGTGCCGAAGCGCCGGACGGCGGTCACGTCACGCTCGATGCGCTCAGCCTGTTCCCGCCAGCGCTCGCGCTGCACCGCCGCGGCGTGGGCTATCTCACCCAGGATGCGAACCTGTTCCCGCACTTACGAGTCGCCGAGAACGTGCGCTTCGGCCTGACGAACGGCGCCCGCGACGAAAGCGCAGCGTGGATCCGGGAGTTGCGCGAGCGCCTCCAGCTCGAGCCGATCTGGCACGAGCCCGCGCACGCAATTTCGGGCGGCCAAGCCCGGCGGGTGGCGCTGGCGCGGATGCTGGCGCGCAAGCCGCGCCTCGTCCTGCTCGACGAGCCGTTCAGCGGGCTCGATCGCCACCTCGTGCGCGAGCTGCTGCTGGCTATCGCGCTGTGGCAGAAGCAGCTCGGCTTCACGATGCTCGTCGTCGATCACGAATCCGACGTGCTCGAGCGGCTCTGCCCGCGGGCGATTGCAATCGAGGAGGGCCGCGCCGTGCAGGACGCCGCGTGGAGCGAGTTACGCGCGAGCCCAGCAACCCCGGTCCTGGCGCAGTTATTGGCCCCGCTCTGAGGGGCGCCGCAAGATCTCGATCAAATCGAGATCGGCGGCGCGGATGAAAGATCGTTTGGCCGGTGGGCGAGTGAGCGGCAGCCTTCGTTTCTCGGGCGGAGCGCAACTTATGGTCGAACAGCCGTTGTACTAACGCTTGTGCCCCGTCAGCTCCCCGCATCGTTTCGCTCGGCATGATCGCGCCCCCGCGCGCGCCGTCCCAGGGGCTTGCCGGGGCGGCCTCGCCGGCAGGGCCGAACGGCCCCGTAGCGGCGGCGCGTGACGTCACCGAACACGGCCTTCGCCGGGTGCTCATCGTCGGCGGCGTCATGCTGGCGGCGCTGCTGCAAACTTTAGACGGCACGATCGTCAACGTGGCGCTGCCGACGATTCAGGGCAATTTGGGCGCCTCGATCGACCAGGGCACCTGGGTCGTTACCGGCTACATCATCGCGGCCGTCATCGTCATCCCGATCACGCCCTGGCTGCAAAATTTCTTCGGACGCAAGGAATACTTTCTGGTCGCGATCGCGGGCTTCACGTTCGCTTCGCTATTGTGCGGTCTGGCGGGATCGATCCAGGAGCTGATCGTCTTTCGCGTGATTCAAGGCGTCTTCGGCGGCGGACTGCTGGCGACGTCGCAAGCGATCTTGCGCGACACGTTCCCGCCCAAGCAACTCGGCCTGAGCCAGGCGATCTACACGGTCGGCGCCGTCGTCGGACCGTCGTCCGGGCCGACGCTGGGCGGCATCCTCACCGACAACGCATCGTGGCGCTGGGTATTCGACGTGAACATCGTGCCGGGCATCGTCGCGATCGCGCTGCTGCTGCCGCTCTTGCGCAACCCCAATCGCACCAAGACGAGCGGGTTCGATTCGATCGGTCTCGCTTTGCTTGCGACGGGCCTGGGATCATTGCAGTACGTGCTGGACGAAGGCGAACGCAATGACTGGTTCAACGACGGCACGATCGTCTTGGTCACGGCCACTGCCGTCGCCGGCCTGATCGGGTTCGTCATCTGGGAACTGTGGGGAACGCAGCGCCCGATCGTCGATCTGCGGATGCTCACGCGCCGCAGCGTCGGGTTCGGCTGCCTGATCGCGATGGTCAATGCTGCGGTCGTTTTCGGGCAGCTGCTGCTGATGCCGCAGTACATGACGGGCGTGCTCGGCTTCACGGCCACCGAGGATGGCTTACTGCTGGCGCTGCGCGCCCTTCCCGTGCTGCTGCTGACGATTCCAATCGGTCAGCTCGCCAACTCTCGCCGGGTCGATCCGCGGGTGCTGGTGGCTTTCGGGCTCGTCTGCGCCGGCGGCGGCGTGATCCAGCTTGGATTCGTCACGACCCCGGTATCGGATTTCGGGTCGATGATCGCCCCGCTGCTGCTGACCGGGTGCGGGATCTCGTTCGTGTTTGCCCCCTTGCTCGTCGCAGTGCTGGGCTGCGTGAAACCGGCCGACTCGCCGAAGGCCGGAGCCTGGATCAGTCTGGCGCTCAACCTCGGCGGCTCGGTCGCGAGCGCCTCGCTCGTGACGCTCCTCGACCAGCGCGAGAGCTTCCACGGCACGATCCTGCGCGCGCATGCGACGCTCTCGAACCCCGGCATCGCGGAGTTCGTCGCCCGTTTCGGCGTTCCGCGACTCGGAGCGCTGTTCGCGCGGCAGTCCGCCGCTCTCGCCTACGCCGACACGTTCTTCGTTTTGGGCATGTTCGCCATCGTGTTCGCGCCGCTAGCCTTCGCGCTGCCGCACCGCAACGCCCAGGCCGCCGGCGACTGCTAAGAGCCGGCTCGCTGAGCCAAGTATATCGACTTGACAACTGTCAATTTTCGGCGTTCACTTGACAGATGAGTGGTTTTGCTGATGCCCTGCAAGGGGCGATGGACCGGGCGGGGCTTTCCGCCTCGGAGCTGGCGAGCCGGGCGGGCCTGACCGAGAGCGCGATCAGCTTGCTGCGCTCGGGGCGGCGGGCTCCCTCGTTTCGCTCGATCCAAGCCTTGGCGCGGGCCCTGCCGGAGCTGGCCGCCCAGTTCGGCGACGGCCAGTTCGAGGAGCCGATCTTCGACTGCATCGAGGATGCCATCGCCGACGTCCGGGCCGGCAAAATGGTGATCGTGCTCGACGACGAGGATCGCGAGAACGAAGGCGACCTCGTGATGGCGGCCCAGATGGTCACGCCGGACGCGATCAACTTCATGCGCAAAGAGGCCGGCGGCCTCATCTGCGTGCCGATCATCGGCAAGCGGTTGGACGAGCTGCATATCTCGCAGATGGTCTCGGAGAATACCGCGGTCCACGAGACGGCCTTCACCGTTTCGATCGAAGCGCGCCATCGCACGACGACCGGCATCTCCGCGCACGATCGCGCCGCCACGATCCAAGCGCTGCTCGATCCCGGCGCGAAGCCGTCCGACTTCCTGAAACCCGGGCACACCTTTCCGTTGCGCGCGCGTGACGGCGGCGTGCTCGTGCGCGCGGGGCAAACCGAGGCGGCCGTCGATCTGGCACGCCTGGCGGGCTTTTACCCGGCCGGCGTGATCGTCGAGATCATGCACGAGGACGGCACGATGATGCGCCTGCCGCAACTGCGCGAGTTCGCCAAGAAGCACGGTTTGCGTCTGATCACCGTCAAGGATCTCATCGCGCACCGCATGCGCAACGAAAAGCTCGTCACGCGCATCGCCGATTTCGACTTGCCCACGACGCACGGTAATTTCCACGGCGTGGCGTATGAGACGTCGATCGACCAAGTGGCGCACGTCGCGATGGTGATGGGCGACGTCGGCGACGGCAAGGATATCCTGGTACGCGTGCACTCCGAATGCCTGACGGGCGACGCGCTGCACTCGATCCGCTGCGACTGCGCGGCGCAGCGCGATGCGGCGCTCGAATTGATCGCATCCGAAGGGCGCGGCGTCTTCCTGTACCTGCACCAGGAAGGCCGCGGCATCGGCCTGGCCAACAAATTGCGCGCTTACGAACTGCAAGATCGCGGCGCCGACACGGTCGAAGCGAACCTTGCGCTGGGTCTGCCCGCGGACAAGCGCGACTACGGCCTCGGTTCGCAGATGCTGGTCGATTTGGGCGTGCGCGAAATGCGTCTGATTACCAACAACCCCAAGAAAATCATCGGGCTGGAAGGGTATGGCTTGACGATCGTCGATCGCGTGCCGCTGCACGTTGCGCCGACCGCCCACAGCGCACGCTACATGGAAACCAAGCGCGACAAGATGGGCCACCTGATCGAAGCTGCCGCTTCGTGAAGACGGCGAAGAACGGCGCGCCGCTTCCGAACGGCACGGGCAAGCGCGTGGCCGTCGTGGCCGCGGCCTTTTACGATGAACTCGCCGGCTGGCTCGAAGACGGAGCGCGCCGCGCCCTCGACGACTGCGGCGTCGGCCCGGAGGCTCGCAGCTTCGCACGGGTTCCAGGCTGTTTCGAGCTGCCGCTGGCGGCGCGGCGCTTGATCGATACGGGACGCTTCGACGCGGTCGTGGCGCTCGGGGTCGTCGTGCGCGGTGAGACGCCGCACTTCGACTACGTGGCCGGCGAATGTTCGCGCGGGATCATGGACGTGCAGCTGCAAACCCGCGTTCCGATCGGCTTCGGCGTCCTGACGACCGACACGCTGGCGCAAGCACAGGAGCGGGCCGATCCCGCCCGCGGGGACAAGGGTTACGACGCGGCGGTCGCCGCGCTCAGCGTCCTGGCGCTGGGCTGAGAGCGGCCGGTTTTTGCTTGCCTTTTGGGACGCTCTTCCCTATACTCGGCCTACCCTGCGGTACCGGTTTGCCGGTACTGCCGATGAGACTATTGGGGGCTGCGGTGCAAGACAAGAACCTCACCTGTAAGGACTGCGGTTCGCAGTTCGTGTTCTCGGTTCGTGACCAGGAGTTCTACCTCGAGAAGGGCTTCGAAAACGAACCGCAGCGTTGCCGGGACTGCCGTTCGCAGCGGAAGAACACGCGCGGCCAGGGCGGATCGACCCGGGAGATGTTCGACGCGACTTGCGCCCAGTGCAACGTCGCGACGACCGTCCCGTTCAAGCCGCGCGGCGACCGGCCAGTCTATTGCCGGGCCTGTTACGCCGCGATGACGCCCGCCGCCGCTCGCTAGCTCCGCGCGCGCGGCTTCCGGCAAAGACAAGCCTGCGGGTCGCGCCCGGCGGGATGTGAAACTGCGTGCCTGTGGCGGTTCTGGATGCGGTTTGGTGGTCGGCGGGCGAGGGCGCGCGGCCCGTCGCCGTCGGCTACGTCGATCAACGCGCGCTGCCGCACGAACTCGTGCGCCGCGAGGCGACCACCGTCGACGACGTCGTCAGCGCGATCGCGACGCTGGCCGTGCGCGGGGCGCCGGCGATCGGTATTTTCGGCGCCTACGGCGTGGCGCTGGCGGCCGAGCTGTACGGATCGGGCGCTGCCTTTTCGGCGGCGGCCGGACGCATCCGCGCAGCGCGCCCGACTGCCGTCAACCTGGCCTGGGCGGTCGATCGGGTCCTCGGGGCCGGCTCGTCCGAGCATCTCTCGGAAGCGCGTGCGATCCACGCGGAACAGCGCGCGGTCGACCGCGCGATCGGCGAACACGGCATAGCGCTATTGCCGAACGAGGGCGCGGTGCTGACGCATTGCAATACGGGGCCGCTCGCGACCGCCGGTTTCGGCACCGCCCTCGGCGTGATCGTCGCCGCGCACGAAGCGGGGAAACGTTTGCACGTCTATGTCGATGAAACGCGACCGCTGTTGCAGGGTGCGCGCTTGACGACGTTCGAGCTGGCGCGGGCCGGCGTCCCGGCGACGCTGATCGCCGACGGGGCTGCGGCCGCGACGATGCGTGCCAAGCGCGTCGCCGCCGTGATCGTCGGTGCGGACCGGATCGCGCGCAACGGCGACACGGCCAACAAAATCGGCACCTACGGCGTCGCGATCGCTGCGGCGCACCACGGCATCCCGTTCTACGTAGCCGCGCCGCGTTCGACGATCGACTTCACGTTGCGCGACGGCAGCGGTATTGCGATCGAAGAGCGGGCGGCTGACGAGCTGCGCGGTTTCGGCGGCGCTGCCACGGCGCCGAGCGACGCAGCGGTGTACAATCCGGCGTTCGACGTTACGCCGGGCCGGCTGATCGCGGGCATCGTAACCGAGTACGGCGTCGCTCGGCCGCCCTACGACGAATCGATCCCGGATCTCGCGACGCGGCCCGCATTCGGCGTGCTCGCCGCTCTCGCGCGCGACCGCGATACATAAGCGATGAAGTTTTACGAGTTCGTCGACAAACGGCCGCCCCTGGGGCGGCTGGTCGTCATCGAGGGTGTGGAGCGGCTGTTTGCGGAGCGCGCGCTGGCGGCGATCGTCGAGCGCCTTTTGCCGCCGGCGGAACGCGACCTGAACCTCGACCGCTTCAACGCGCCCGAGCTGGATTCGTTCGCGCCGGTCGAGGCAGCGGCGGCGGCGCTGCCGTTCCTTGGGAACGGCCGGGTCATCATCGTGCGCGGGGCCCAGGACTTGCGCGCCGACCCGCGCCGCGCGCTGGTACGAGCCGCCGAGACGGTTCCCGCGGGCAACACGCTGGTCATCGAAGACCTGCTCTCGCCGGCTTCGAAGCGGCCGGAGCCGATCGGGAAACTGCTCGGTCGCGCCGCCCTGCGAATCGATACCACCACCTCGGCCGACGCCCGGGAGCGCTTCCTGAGCGAGACCCTGGCCGAACTGGGCGCGCGGGCCCATCCAGCCGCCGTCGCGGCGTTGGTGGAGGGCGACTCCGACCTCGCGGGCCTGCGAACCGATCTCGAAAAGCTGGCGCTGGGGAACTCGCCGATCGGCCTCGACGACGTCGTGCGCGAAACCCTGGTCACCGAGGACGTTAAGGCTTACCACTTCGCGAGCGCGGCCGTAGCCGGGCGCGCGGCCGAGGCGCTGGCGCTGGCGCACGAAATGTTCGCCTCGGACGCTCGGGGCGCAGCCGTACCGCTGCTCGCGGCGCTGGCGGCCGAATACGGCCTGGTCTGGGAACTTGCCCGGCCCGGGGGCTCCCTGCCGTCGCGGGCGCGTTGGCGCGAGCGCGAACTGCGAGGGGTCGCGCAGCGGCTCGGCGAGCGGCGCGCGCGGCTGGGCTTCGAACGAGCCGTGCGCGGCTTCGAGGCCGTCGTCACGGGCCGCGCCGACGACCCTCGGATCGTGGTCGAACTGGCCACCGCGGCCGGGGCGTAAGCGGTAACAGGATTGGGTCCCGCCCGCGGGCAACGACGCCATGTTTCGCTTCTGGCGATTCAAAACGTAGAACTTTTCAAGGAGTTCTCTTTCATGCGTAGTGTTCTCGCACGACTCGCTTTAACGGGACTGGTCGGCTTCGCGCTTGCCGGATGTTCTACAAGTGGAGCGTCGCTTCCGACGGGCGCGATTCCGAACGGTGACGGCGGCGGCTCGGTCCCAGTCTCGACTCAGAATCCCCCCGGCACGTCGATCCCCGACGTGCTGATCGACGGCGGCGTCCTTTCAGCAACCGACACGTATACCGGCGTCAACAACACGGCCACCGACGCCCAGAGCGCAACCGACGCGGGCACCGATCCGAAAACGGGCGGCTCCGGCGCGCCGCCGGCTGACCCGGCCGGCTCGCACTCCATCACCTTTACCGGCAGCGGCGCGGCGCAGGTGATCTTCAAGTACGCCGGCACGGTCCCGGCGCTCTATTACAACGGGGGCATCTACGGGCAGATTCAACCGGCGGATTTCGGGGCGATCGTCCTGTACGCGAGCATCGCTGCCGCAACTCCCGCGCCCGCAACCGGTGCGCCCAAGATCGCGATCGAACTGGTTGGCGGCAGCAACTACACGAGCTACGACGTGCGCTCCACCTGCGGTCCGCTGAAGGACAAGGGCGCTGCGCCAGGCGGCACCTTGGCGCGCTACGTCTGCGCGTTGCCGGCATACGGCTCCATAAGCGGGACCACCGGCAGCGTCACGTTGACGGCTGCATCCGGAGCGACCGCTGCGGTGACGACGAGCTATGTCGTCGACACCGACATCGCTAACCCGCGCACGGCGGATACGACCGGCACGTTCGTTCCCAACGCTGCGACCCTGTACGTCGAGTTGATCTACGGTGGGCCGACCTCGACGGCCTCGACCGGCAACGTCCTGAACCTGGATTACCTATACGCGGAAGCCGGAACGAAGTAACGCAGGCGTCCCTTCGAAGGGCCGGGCGGCAGCGCCCGGCCTTTTTTTGCCCAAGGCCGCCCGGATGCAGGAGGCGAACCCGAATTCAGGAGATGGACGAAACGAAGTACGCGTCTCCGTTCTCGTGGCGGTACGGGCGCAGCGAGCTGCGCGAACTGTTCTCCGAGCGCGAGCGGCGGCGATTGTGGCGTGCGGTGTGGGTGGCGCTCGCGCGTTCGCAAGAGCGCAGCGGCCTCGTCAGCAAAGCCGAGGCCGACGACATCGCCGCTCACGCGAACGAGATCGATATCGAGGCGGCGCTCGCGATCGAGCGCGAGATCGGCCACGACCTGATGGCCGAGATCCGCGTCTTCGCTTCGCAGGCGAAGATCGGCGGCGGCAAGATCCATTTAGGCGCCACCTCGATGGACGTCGAGGACACCGTCGAAACCTACCGCATGCGCCGCGCGCTCGGCTTGCTCGGCGAAAGCCTCCAGGGCTTGCTCGGCGCGTTCGCCCCGCGGATCGAACGGTACGCGAGCTTGGTCTGCATGGGCTACACCCACTTGCAACCGGCCGAGCCCACGACGGTCGGTTACCGGCTGGCCGTATACGCACAAGACCTGCTGATCGATGAAGCGCAGTTGCGCGTCGCGTACGAGGCGCTCGGCGCGAGGGGCATTCGCGGCGCCGTCGGAACCTCGGCATCGTTCGAGCGCTTGCTGCGCGGCAGCGGGCGGCGCGCGGCGGAGCAGGAAAGCGACGTGCTCGAGCACTTCGATCTCTGGGCGCGCGACGTTTCGACTCAAACCTATCCGCGCAAGGTCGATTACCTCGTGCTCGCGTCGCTGGCGGGGCTGGCTGCGTCGCTTTCGAAATTTGCGGCCGATGTGCGGATTCTTTCGTCGCCCGGTTTCGGGGAGATGTTCGAGCCGTTCGGAAAAAAACAGGTGGGAAGTTCGTCCATGCCGTTCAAACGCAACCCGGTGATGTCCGAACGAATCGGGTCGCTGGCGCGGCTGCTGCCGGCCTACGCCGGCACCGCCTGGCAGAACGCGGCCACGAACTACCTCGAGCGGACGCTCGACGACAGCGCCAACCGCCGCACGATCCTGCCCGAAGCGTTCCTGTGCGCGGACGAAATCCTGGCGCTCGCACGCAAGATCGTCGACGGCTTGCGCCTCGACGAGCGCCGGATCGCGCTGAACCTGCGCACCTTCGGCCCGTTCGCCGGCAGCGAAGCGGTGCTGATGGAGGCGGTGAAGGCGGGCGGCGACCGTCAAGCGCTGCACGAGTCGCTGCGCGACGCAGCGATGTTCGCTTACGAACGGCTCGCCGCGGGCGGCGACAACCCGCTGGCCGAGCTGCTCGCGGACAATGAGGCGCTGGCCAAGGTTCTCGACCCAGCCGAAATTCGCGCTCTGCTCGACCCGAGCGAACACATCGGCGACGCACCCGAACGTGCCCAGGCCCTGGTCCGCCGAATCAAAGCCCTCGCGCCCTTTCCGCAGCCGCGGACGCTAACGGAAACCCTGGGGTGAACAAAGGCCTGGAAGTCGCGCGCGGAAAGACCAAGGTGCTCTACGAGAAGCCGGGCCAACCCGAAGTGCTGGTCGTTGAGGCACTCGACAGCATCACGGCGGGTGACGGCGCGCGGCGCGACGAGATTGCCGGCAAGGGCCGGATCGCCGCTAAGACCGCCGGGCGCGTCTTCCGCTTGCTGAACCTCTGCGGTCTGCCGACGCACTACCTTTCGGGCGGTGAGGACGACGACGACAACGAGATGCTGGTGCGGCGTTGCACGATGATTCCGCTCGAAGTCGTGGTGCGCGGCGTTGCGGCGGGTTCGCTCGTGCGCCGCAAGCCGGGCATCGCGCGCGGAGCGATCATCGCCCCACGCATGGTCGAGTACTTCCTCAAGGACGATGCGAACCACGACCCGCTGATCGACGCTGACGAAATCGTTCACCGCGGCATCGCGACGCCGCAGGAACTGGGCTTGATGAGCGAGGTCGCGCGCATCACCTACGAAATCCTAGCGCACGCCTGGCGCCGCCACGAGACGCTGCTGGTCGATCTCAAACTCGAATTCGGCCGTTTGATCGGCGGCGAGGGCCGCGGGAACCTCGTGATCGCCGACGTGATCGACAACGACTCGTGGCGCATCTGGCCGCAAGGGCGCGAGGACATGATGCTCGACAAGCAAGTCTACCGCAACCTGGCCGAAGTGACGCCGGCGGACCTCGCCACGGTCCGCGACAACTACGAAACGGTCGCCGACATCGTCGGCGGCTTTCCGACGATGCGGCCCGGGATGGTCGCCTTCATGGCCGACGGCCCGGAAGGCGTGGCGTTGCTCGAACCGGCCGGTCGCGCGATCAACGTCTTCGGTTTACAAAGCCTGCGCCGCGCGGTTTCCTCGCACTTGATGCCGGCTTACGTTCTGCAGGCGGTGCAGCAGCTCGATGCGACCTTCGCGCGACTGGTCTACGTGGCGTCCGGACCGCAGCTCGCCGCGATGATCTCGGCCGCGACGCCGACCCCCGTCTTCGACGCGAGCGACTTCGAGGATGTCGAACTGGGGCTCGCGGTCGCGAAGATGCTCGCGCTCGACGACACGGTGATGTTCGGTCGCGTGATGCTCGTGCAAGCCAACGCACGCTCGGCGGTCATGCAGGTCGACGCCCAGCTCAACGCGCCGCCTTCGCAGCCGTCCGCCCTTGGCTGAGGGAACGCTCGCCGCCGCGTCCGTCCGGGTTACGGGCACGAGCGACTCGCAGCTCGAGAGCGAGGTTCGCCGCTACGGTCTGGCGCTTCGCCCCGCCGAGCTGCGCCGCATCGCGGAACACTTCGGGCGCGACCCTACGCTCGTCGAAGCGCACGCCTTCGATGCGCAGTGGAGCGAGCATTGCTCCTACAAGAGTTCGCGCCACTTCTTGCGGCGGCTGCCGACCGAGGGCCCGACCGTGATGCAGGGTCCGCAAGAGGACGCCGGGATCGTGCACCTCGGGACCTGGCAGGGTGTCGCGTACGGGATCGTGATCGCGCACGAGTCCCACAACCATCCATCGCAGGTCGTGCCGTTCGAGGGCGCGGCGACCGGCGTCGGCGGCATCGTGCGCGACGTGCTCTGCATGGGTGCGCGCGTGATCGCGCTCGCCGACCCGTTGCGCCTCGGGCCGCAAGACGATCCGCATTGCCGCTACGTCGCGCAGGGCGTCGTCGACGGCATTGCGGCGTACGGTAATGCGATCGGCGTCCCCAACATTGCGGGCGACGTCTACTTTCACGAAGGTTTCAAGGATAACTGTCTGGTCAACGTGGTAGCCCTCGGGCTCGTCGAGCAGGCCGGTATCATCCATAGCGCAGCGCCGCCGGGTGCGGCGGGCTGGGACATCGTGCTGGTGGGAAAGGCGACCGATCGCAGCGGCTTCGGCGGCGCCGCGTTTTCGTCGCTCGTGCTGGACGAGGCCGATTCCGAACAGAACAAAGGCGCGGTCCAAGTTCCCGATCCGTTCTTAAAAAACGTGCTCATGCGGGCCTCCTACCGCGTCTTCGACGTCGTGCGCGAGCGCGGGCTGACGGTCGGCTTCAAAGACTTGGGCGCCGGCGGCATCATGGGATGCACGGCCGAGCTTGCGGCCGGCGGCGGTTTCGGCGCCGTCATCGATCTCGAGCGCTGCCCGACGTCGCAAGACGGGCTGGCGCCCGCCGTCATCGCGGTCGGCGAAACGCAAGAGCGGCTCGCCTGGGTCGTGCCGCCTTCGTTTACTGCGGAGCTGCTCGCGATCTACAACGAGGAATTTTCGCTGCCGTACGTCGCGCGGGGCGCACAAGCCGCAGCGATCGGCACGATCGCGGCCGCCAAAGAGTACGTCTTGCGCCATCACGGCGAGGAAGTGATGCGGGTCGACATCGACTTTCTCACCGGCGGCATCCGCTACGAGCGTCCCTACGAGCCTCTCGTTTCAACGGACTCCGCCGCCGTCGCGAGCGCGCCGGACCAGCGCCCGCCGACGGCCGCGCTGTTGCGAAGCGTGCTCGCGCACACCGACGTCTGCTCGCGCAAGCCGATCTTCGAGCGCTACGATTCGGTCGTGCGCGGCGCGACCTCGATCCCGTGCGGGTACGCGGATGCCGGCCTGATCGTGCCGGTACCCGGTGCTCCGCTTGGCTGCGCCCTTGCGGTCGACGGCAACCCGCGTTATGCCGTGCTCGAGCCGGGGCGAGCCGCCGAGCACGCCGTCTGCGAAGCAGTGCTCAACGTGGTTGCGGTCGGAGCGCGGCCGGCGGGGCTGACGGACTGCCTCAACTACGGTAACCCCGAGGAGCCGCGCCAGATGGCCGAGTTCGTCGCCGGCGTCGACGGCATCGCTCGGGCCGCGCGTGAGCTAGGCGTACCGTTCGTGTCCGGGAACGTGAGCCTGTACAACCAATCCTCGAGCGGCCGGGCGGTTCCGGCCTCGCCGATCATCGCCTGTGTCGGCACGCTGGCCGACATCTCGACCAGCGCCACCCTCGGGTTCAAGCAAACTGGTACGGCAGTGTACCGTTTGGGACGCGCCGGCTCGTCGCTCGGCGGCAGCGTGCTCGCCGATGTTGCCGGCGCCGATGCGCTTGGAGGCGGGCTGCCCGCGATCGACTACCCAGCGCTGCGCGCGGAAATCGCTGCGCTGCTCGCAGCGCACGAGCGCGGTCTCGTGCTCGCCGCACACGACGTTTCCGACGGCGGTACGCTCGTGGCGATCGCCGAGATGGCGTTTGCGAGCGGCGCTGCGATCGGTGCCGCGATCTCCGCTGCGCTCGGCCTGCGCGATGCGTTTGCGGAGACGGGATCGTTCGTCGTCGAGACTTCGAATCCGGAAGCATTCGAGGCTTGCGCGCGCGAGCACGGCGCGGTCAGCTTGCGGCTTGGCACGACGCTAGGGGAGCCGGTGTTGCGCTGGAACGGCGAGAGCTGCGCACTCGGCGAACTGCACAAGGTTTGGTCGGCGCCGCTGCGCGACTTCTACGCGGATGCCGTCGCGGAGACATCCGGGTGAGCGGCCGGGTCGGCATCTTGATTTTCCCAGGTACGAACTCGGAAGAGGAGACGTTGCGTGCCTGCCGCGCCGTCGGCCTCGATGCGGCGCTCGTCCACTGGACGGCGGCGTCACGCGAGGTAGCCGCGTTCGACGCGTACGTGCTGCCCGGCGGCTTCGCATACGAAGACCGCGTCCGCGCCGGCGCGATCGCGGCGCACGACCGCTTGATGGGAGCCGTGCGCCAGGGCGCCGAGGCCGGCAAACCGGTGTTGGGCATCTGCAACGGCGCGCAGATCCTGCTGGAAAGCGGCCTCGCACCACAATTGGAAGGCGTCAGCCGCGCGCAGGCCGGCTTCGCCAGAAACGCGCCGCTGGGCAAGTTCCGCTCGACCCACGTCTACGTGAAGCTCGCGGTTGCACCGGAGCGCTGCGCGATCACTGCAGCGCTGCCGCGCGACGCCGTGATCCCGGCCTGGGCATCGCACGCCGAAGGGCGGCTGGCCGCCCAGCCCGCGGTCCTCGAGCGCATGCAGCGCGCCGGGCACGTGGCCTTCGTCTATTGCAACGAACGCGGCGAGACGACGCCGGACGCAATCCCCAACGGCTCCGCCCTGGGCGCGGCTGCGGTCGTGAACCAGCGCGGCAACGTGCTCGCGATCATGCCCCACCCCGAGCGCGACGCGTGGACGTACATGCACCACGACGCGTCGCGCGAGAGCGCGCGCGGCAACGGCAGCGCGATGCTCGCGCCGTCGGGCGGCATCGCGCTGTTCGAAGGCCTCGCGGCGGCACTCGGCCGGTCAGGGTTCGTGGGGAGTGGGCGCGAAGGAAGCCCGCAATGATTCGCTGTCTCGAAGTGTCGCTCGCCATACCGGACAACGAAGCTCGAACGGCCCTCGAAACGCTCCAGCGGCTGGGGATCGCGATCCAAGGGTTGGAGCGAGCGGACCTCTATCGATGTGACGTCGACGAGGCCGCCGCCGACGGCTTGGTTGCGACCTTCGGGGCACTGGAGACCGTCTACAATCCGAACAAGCACGTCCTGCGCGTTCGCGAGAGTTCGCGACCGGAGCCGGGCGAGGTTTGGATCGACGAGATCGATGCCGCGCCGAAACTCGCGGCCGGCGAGTTCGTGCGGATGGCGGGCCGAACGCTGGCCGGCGTCCGCGCGCTCGAACGGTTCACGGCTTGGCGACTGACCGGCAGCGCCGGCGCGCCCGCCGCGGGCGACGTCGTTGCGGCGGCCAGCGAGACCCTGCTGTGTAACGCGGCATTTCAGAAGGCGGAACGAGGATGATCGCACCGGAACTCTTGCTAACGCCGGCCCAGGCCAAAACCAGCGACTTCTACACGGTGTGCACGCTCGGATCGCATTCGGCACTGCAGATTCTCAAGGGTGCGCACGACGAGGGTTTCCGCACCCTCGCGGTCGCGAACCGGGAAACCGAACGGCTCTATCGGTCGTTCGCGTTCGTCGACGAAGTGATCGGGATCGACCACTACGGCCAATTTATGGGCCTCGTACCCGAACTCGAATCGCGCAAGATCGTGATCGTGCCGCACGGCTCGTTCGTCGCCTACCTCTCGCTCGAAGAACACAAGAAGATGTCGATTCCGTACTTCGGGAACAAGGCGGTCCTCGACTGGGAAGCGAGCCGCGAGTTGCAGCGGCAGTGGCTGACGCGAGCCGGGCTCACGGTGCCGCGCCAGTTTACGACCGGCGCCGAAATCGACCGCCCGGTCATCGTGAAGCTCTACGGCGCGCAAGGCGGAAAGGGTTATCTCTTCGTCCGCGACGCTGCGGATTTCGAAGCGCGCGCCGGCAGCCTGGCGCGCCAGAACTACATTCTGCAGGAGTACATCATCGGGGTCCCGGCCTACATCCATTATTTTTATTCGCCGTTGACGGGAAAGCTCGAGATCATGAGCATGGACCGACGGTACGAGACCAACGTCGATTCGCTCGGACGCATTCCGGCGGCCGCCCAAGAGCACATGGACATCGAGCCTAGCTACGTAGTGGTCGGTAACTCGCCGCTGGTCTTGCGGGAATCGATGCTGGCCGAGGCATACCGGATGGGCGAGGACGTCGTGCGTGTCAGCCAAGAAATCTGCGGTCCGAAGGGCCTCTTCGGCGCCTTCTGCATTGAGACGATCATCACGCCGGAGGCAAAATTTTTCGTGATGGAGATTTCGGCGCGAATCGTCGCGGGTACGAACCCCTTCATCGACGGTTCCCCCTACTCGTACCTCAACTACAGCGAGCCGATGTCGACCGGGCGCCGGATCGCGCGCGAGTTGAAGAATGCCCTGCTGTCCAACAACCTTCACGCGGTACTCGATGACTCGGCCCTCCTCTAAGGTTCGAAAACGCGCCGCGCTCGCGCTCGCGGCGGCCGTTGCGACGACTGGGCTCGCCGGGGGGCCGGTCGGGGCGGCGATCGAGACCGATCCGGGCGCACTCTACCAGACGATGCGCAAGGCGTACGACGAGGGCAACACCAAGGGTTGGCCGTTCCAAAGCGAGCTGTACTATCAGTCGACGGTCCTCGACGCCGGGCGGGCGTATTCGCTCTTCCGCGCGACCGATCCGCAGTACGGCGACGTCGCGGCATTGACGGTCGACGTCGCCACGCAGCTGCACTACGACCCGCTCACCAACGACGATGCGGCGCTGTGGTACGTGCTCGAAGCCGCGAATTACGAGGCGAAAAACGGCGACCCCGCCCACGCGGCCGAAGGGCAGGAACTGTCGGCGCGCCTGCAGTCGCTCTCGGACGACGCCGCGCAGCTCGCCCGGCAAGCCGAGGCCGATGCGCTCGCCAACGCGGGCGCGTTTCACCAGGACGGCGACGCGCTCGTGCAATTGGTCGTCGCCGACGTCCGCGCCTACAACCTGACGCACGATCCGTCCTACCGCAGCGCCCTGTTGCAGCACGCCGCGGACCCTTTGACGCCGCTCGTTCGCGTACCAGATCCCGAATATGGCGAGATGTTCGCGCTGGCCGCGAGCGCGCTCACCGACCCCGGCTTCAGCGAAGTCGACCGCGCCGCGGCGCGCACCATCAAATATCGCCGCGATCACACGCCCGAGTTGCACGTGATCGCCCGCGTCTCCGCGATTCCACACGAGCTGCGCATGACGCGCACCGCGCCGGCCGACGAATACTTCGGTAACCTCAAGTATTCGCCGATCGGGGTGCACAACGAGCTGCAGCGTATCAACAAGTACCTCGACAAGGGTTGGGGTTATCGCATGGAGCCCGATGCGCTCGAGGTCGACTCGGCGGTTGAAGACTGGCAGAAGCAGTACCCGCACGATCAGACGCTGCCCCCGGCCTTGCTCGATGCGATCCGGCTGCTCGAGCGCGTCCAAACCGATAACACCAAGGCGGCCGCAGCGCGCCTGAAAACGATCCTGCTCGTGCAATACGCGAGTTCGCGTCAGGCACAAGACTTGGCGTCATCATAGATCTTGCGGCGCTGCTGGAGCGCTACCGTCACGACCGGCTGACGCTGGCAGCGATCGGCAGCCACTCGGCCCTCGACGTCGCGTACGGCGCCGCGGCCTATGGCCTGAGAAATCTCGTGATCACCGCGCGCGGTCGCGAGAAAACCTATGCCCAGTACTACCGCAAGCGCACGGATCCAGCGCGCGGTTGCGTCGACGAAACGCTCGAACTGGAAAACTTCGCCGATATCTTGCAGCCGGGCGTGCAGGAGCAGCTGCTGGCGCGCAACGTGCTCTTCGTGCCGAACCGCTCGTTCGAAGTCTACCTTCACGAGCGCTACTCCTATGATCGGATCGAAGCGGAGATGTTGGTGCCGTTCTTCGGCAACCGGCGGCTGCTGCGCGCCGAAGAGCGCGATGAAGCGGACAATCAGTATGCCCTGCTGGCGCGCGCCGGGATCCGCCACCCGCGAACGTTCTCCTCGCCCGAGAAGATCGATACGCTCGTGATGGTCAAGGCCGCACACGCGGCAGTGAGTTTCGAGCGCGCCTTCTTCCTGTGTTCCTCGCCCGCCGAATACGAACGGCGCGCGCAGGAGCTAATCGGCGCGGGAATGCTGACCGAGGCCGGGTTACGCGCCGCGCGCATCGAGGAATACGCGCTCGGCCCGAGCGTCAACCTCAACTTTTTCTGGTCGCCGATGCTGGGGGAACTCGAGCTGCTCGGAACCGACACGCGCCGCCAAACGAACCTCGACGGCCTGCGCTCGCTGCCGCCGAGCCAGCTCGAAGCGGCCGCTTCGATTGCGGTTCGGATGGAAGAGGCGGGGCACATCGCGGCGACGTTGACCGAATCGATGCTCGAGAGCGCCTTCGATCTGGGCGAACGCTTCGTCAGCGCGGCGCGGGAAGCGAATCCGCCGGGCGTGATCGGACCGTTCGCCTTGCAATGCATCATCGTGGCCGGGCCGCCAAAGGCATTCGTCGTGTACGACGTTTCGCTGCGCATCCCGGGGTCGCCGGGCACGCGATACACTCCTTACAGCGCATACCGCTGGGGCAGCGATCGTTCGGTCGGCGAACGGATCGCGCAAGAAGTCGTACTCGCGCGCGACGCCGATCGTCTCATCGAGATCCTCACCTAGGCTTCCCGAGCGGGCCGCGGAGCCTACCTAAAACGCGGTAGGGCAGCCGCCCGCGCCTTCCTCTACGATCGAGCAACGACGGGGGCATCCCCGGCGCCGACCGATTTCTGGAGGATGTAGATGAAACTCGCCTGGATCATCGCCTAACCACGCCGACGCGGGCGGAACCCCGTGATGTCTGCCGCAGCGAGGGGTGGCAGCACCTGCAACGTCCGCGCCGCGCCCGCGGTTGAACACCGCCGGCGCGGGCGGACCGCGCGGCGCTCTCCTTCGCGACGTCGCGCTGGAAGGGCCGCCTGGGGTCGGCTGGAAGTGCGTTTCGGCATGACCACTGCAAGTATCGACGAGGCCGGCGTGAAGACTCGGCCAGCTACGGTCGTCATTCTCGATTTCGGAGCGCAGTACAGTCAACTGATCGCGCGGCGCGTGCGCGAGGCCAACGTCTACTCGGAAATCCTGCCGCACGACACGCCATGGAGCGAGATCGCAAAGCGCGAACCGGCCGCGATCGTGCTGACGGGAGGACCGGAAAGCACCCTCGGTCCCGATGCGCTCGGCATCGATCCGCAGATCTACCGCGCCGGCGTTCCGCTGCTCGGCATCTGCTACGGAATGCAGTTGATGGCGCGCGACCTCGGCGGCCGGCTGGTCGCCTCGGCGCAGAGCGAGTTCGGAGCCGCCGCGCTCGAACTGACCTCGCCCTCGCCGCTCACCGCCGGCGTGCCGCAGAAAAGCCGCGCCTGGATGTCGCACGGCGACACCGTGCTCGCGCCGCCGCCGGAGTTCGCGACCCTGGCGCGCACGGCGCGCTGCGCGATCGCGGCGATGGGCGACCGGGACCGCAAACTCTACGGCGTCCAGTTCCACCCCGAGGTCGCGCACACCGAAGCGGGTAAGCGGGTCCTGACGAACTTCCTGCACGGCGTCGCGGGCATCGCGCCGGCCTGGCAAATGGGTTCGTTCGTGGAACGTTCGGTCGCGGAGATCCGCGAACGCGTCGGCGGCGGGCGCGTGATCTGCGCGCTCTCGGGCGGCGTCGATTCGGCCGTTGCCGCGACGCTCGTGGCGCGAGCGATCGGCTCACAACTCACCTGCATTTTCGTCGACACGGGCTTGTTGCGCGCGAACGAAGGCGATGCCGTCGTGGCCGCGTTTCGGGACATCCTGCACCTGAACGTCGTGCGTGTGGACGCGCGCGAGCGGTTCCTGGCGCGCCTGGCTGGCGCGATCGATCCCGAGGAGAAGCGGATTCGCATCGGTCACGAGTTCATCGCGATCTTCGAAGAAGAAGCCAAGCGGCTCGAGGGCGTCGAGTTTCTCGTGCAGGGGACGCTCTACCCCGACGTGATCGAATCCAAGACACCCGATTCAAAGGCCGGACACAAGATAAAATCGCACCACAACGTCGGCGGCCTGCCCGAGACGATGGCGCTCAAACTCGTCGAACCGCTGCGCTTGCTCTTCAAGGACGAAGTGCGCGAGGTCGGGCGCGTGCTCGGCTTGCCCGCTCAGATCGTTGCGCGCCAACCCTTCCCCGGGCCTGGGCTGGCCGTGCGCGTGCTCGGTGAGGTGACGGCCGCGCGTCTCGAAACCGTCCGCACTGCCGACAAGATCGTGACCGACGAAATCGAAGCGGCGGCGCTCGAGCCCAAGCCGTGGCAGTATTTCGCGGTCCTGACGCCGCTGCAGAGCGTCGGCGTGATGGGCGACGGCCGCACCTATGCGAACTTGGTCGCTGTGCGCGCGATCACGAGCGAAGACGGAATGACCGCCGATTGGGCGCGCCTTCCGCACGACTTGCTCGAGCGCATCAGCACGCGTCTGGTCAACGAGGTGCCGGGTGTGAATCGCGTCGCGTACGATATCACCTCGAAGCCGCCGGCGACGGTGGAATGGGAATAGGTTGCGGATCCTCGTGATCGGGAACGGCGCACGCGAGGATGCGCTATCGTGGCGGCTCGCCCAATCGCCCTCGTGTAGCGCGATGTTCGCAGCGCCCGGAAACGCGGGCACGGCAACCCGCGGAAGCAACTGGCCGATTGCTGCAACCGACGGCAAAGCATTGCTCGCGCGGGCGCGAGAAGAGGCGATCGACCTCGTCGTGCTCGGCCCCGAGACGGCGATCGCCGCCGGCGTCGGCGATCGGATGCGCGAGGCGAAGTTTGCGACCTTCGGGCCGAATCGTTCGGCTGGGCGGCTGGAATCGAGCAAGGTATTCTCCAAGCGCTTCATGGAGCGCCATCGCATTCCGACGGCGAAGGCGCGGGTCGTTCGCTCGCTTGCCAACGCCCAGAAAGCGCTGGCCGAATGGCGCGGCGGGTGCGTGGTCAAGGCCGACGGCCTGGCCGCCGGCAAAGGCGTTGTGGTAGCGCCCGATGCCGCCACGGCGCTGGCCGTGTTACGCGACTGGTACGGTGCGGCTGGAGTGCCGGGCGGCGGTAGCGACGTTCTGCTCGAGGAGTGTCTCGAAGGCCGCGAGGTCAGCGTCTTCGCAATCGGGGACGGCACGCGTTTCGTTCCGATCGGCGCGGCCTGCGATTACAAGCGGGCCGGCGACGGCGACACGGGGCCCAACACGGGCGGCATGGGCGCGTACTCACCGCCGGCGGGCTTCCCCGACGATTTGCACGACGTCGTGCGCGAACGGGTCCTCGAGCCCGTCGCGCGCGGCCTGGCCGCCGAAGGCGAACGCTACGTCGGCGTTCTGTATTGCGGCCTGATGTGGACCTCGAACGGCCCCTACGTCATCGAGTTCAACGTGCGTTTCGGCGACCCCGAAACGCAAGTGCTGATGCCGCGCGTGCGCGGCGACTTCGCGCGCTCGCTCAAGAGCGCGGCCGACGGAGCCTTCGACGAGGGAGCAGCGACTTTTGACGGCAGGACCTGTGTCGGCGTCGTGCTCGCGACCAGCGACTACCCGCGCTCGAGCACGCCGCTCCGTGACCTGAGCCCCGACGTGGCGCTAGCCGACGGGCGGGTCGCGTTCTGGGGCGCCTCCACCCAGCGCCAGGGGGTCATCGATGCCAGCGGCGGACGCGTGTTGACCGTGACGGCGCTGGGCGACGACGTCGCGACGGCGCGTGCCAATGCCTACGCTGCGGTCGACGAACTCGCGCACCGGATCGGGGCCGGGGTCTCGCTTAGCTACCGCCGGGACATCGCCGACCTGCGCTGAATCCGCGCTTGATCGCCGGCCGCGGGCTCGAAACTCCCCCCGCGCCGGGCGGGTAGTGAGGAGCATCATGTACCAGTCTCAGCAGCGTTTTGGCGCGCCCGCCGTTTCGACCCAGGCGCAACTGGGCCAGGTCCTCGGGCTGACCGGCGCCGGTTTCCTGGTTTCGGCTGTCACCGGCTACCTGACGCAGAGCCTTGGCCTCCCGTCCGGCGCCTCGCTGATCGCGATGCTGATCGGCTTCGGCTTCCTGATTGCGATCACCGCGACGCGGCGCAATCCGGGCCTGTCACTCTTGATGTTTTACGCGTTTACCGCCTGCGAAGGCATCGGTATCGGGCCCGTGGTCGCGAGTTACGCCCGCATCGACGGCTCCAGTGTCGTCGTCGACGCCGCCTCGACGACCGGGCTCGGCATGCTGACCTTGGCCGCCGTCGTCTATCTCACGAGCTTCGATTACCGCAAGCTGTCGGGTGTCGCGTTCGCAGCGCTGATTGGGCTCGTCATCGTCGGCCTGATCTCCGCGTTCACCCACTTCCTGCACCCCGGCGTCTACGCGTGGGCCACGCTGGGCGTCTTTACGCTGCTGGTGCTGGTCGACTTCGCTCGCATCAAAGCGGGCAACTCGGGCGCGACCGCAATCGAACTCGCGACCTCGATCTACTTGGACGCGATCAACATCTTCCTCGCGCTGCTGCAGATTTTCGGCGGCCGCCGGCGTGACTAGGGAGCCGCGGAGGCTCCCAGCCTTCGCCCGGACTTCTCGCAGCGGGCGAAGAATCAGTCACTAGATGGCACGCTCGTACGATGCCGAGGCGCCGCTGCCGGCCGGAGATTCGCTCCACGAAGCCTGTGGCGTCGTCGGGATCTACGCGCCCGGCAACGACGTAGCGCGCCACGCCTACTTCGGACTGTACGCGCTCCAGCATCGCGGCCAGGAGTCGGCCGGCATCGCCGTTTCGGACGGTGCGACGATCGTCTGCCACCGCGAGATGGGTCTGATCTCGAGCATCTTCGACGAAGAGATCTTGGGGAACCTGACCGGCTACATCGCCGTCGGCCACACGCGGTACTCGACGACGGGGTCCTCGGTCGTCGTCAACGCCCAGCCGCTGCTCGAACGTGCCGAGTTCGGCGACGTGACCCTCGCGCACAACGGGAACCTGACCAACACCGAGGCGATGCGCGCGACCTTGCTCGCGTCGACGGTGCTGCAGGCGACGTCCGATTCGGAGGTTTTGGCGAAAGCGATCGTTCAGGCGCCTGGCAACGATATGGTCGCGCGCATTCGCTACATCATGTCGCGCGCCGAGGGCGCCTACTCGGTCGTGATGTCGACCGAGAAGGCGCTGTTCGCGTTTCGCGATCCCTGGGGCGTCCGGCCGCTGTGCTACGGCCGGTTTCCGGGCGGCGGCTACATGTTCGCATCGGAGTCGTGCGCGCTCGAGACGGTCGGCGCGCACTACATCCGCGAACTCGAGCCCGGCGAAATCATGTGGGTCGACGGCGAGTTGCACGTCGACACGATGCGTCACGCCAAGCCGCAGTCGCTGTGCATGTTCGAGTACATCTATTTCGCCCGTCCCGACTCGAAGCTCAAGGACAAGCAGATCTACCTCGCGCGCTTGGAGATGGGCCGCCAGCTCGCGCGCGAGCACCCGGTCGAGGCCGACGCCGTGATGGCGATCCCGGACTCGGCCGTGCCGGGCGGCATCGGCTACGCTGCGGAGTCCGGCATACCGTACATCGAGGGCCTGATCAAGAATCGATACATCGGCCGGACCTTCATCAGCCCAGACAAAGGGCTGCGCGCGCGCGGCGTCCAGTTGAAGTTCAACCCGATCGTCGAGTTGCTGGCCGGCAAGCGCGTCGTGGTCGTCGACGATTCGATCGTGCGCGGGACGACGACCCCGCGGATCGTCAAGCTCGTGCGCGACGCGGGCGCCAGCGAGGTGCACGTGCGCATCACCTCGCCGCCGATCATCCACCCCTGCTACCTCGGCGTCGATATGGCGACCCACGACGAATTGATCGCCGCCAACTTCACCGTGCCGGAAATCTGCCAGAAGATCGGCGCCGATTCGCTCGGCTATCTGAGCAAAGACGGCCTGCTCGGCTCGGTCGGTCGCAAGCGCAGCGAGATGTGCCTCGGTTGCCTCACCGGCGAATATCCCGAAACGTACAACGGGCCGCCGATGTTCGACATCAGCGCCGGTCCCCGCGTCATCGCCTGATCGTTTTGGGGATCAGCGCGTAGCGGACTTGGCCTTGGCAGCTCCGTTCTTGGCCTTGGCAGCTCCGTTCTTGGCCTTGGCAGCTCCGTTCTTGGCGGGATGCTTCTTGGCCGCGTCCTCGGCCAGGGCGACGAAGGCGCGCACGGGATAACCGGTCGGGCCTTTGGCGAGATACGACGTCTCGGCGTCGGTGTAGGCGGTACCCGCGATGTCGAGGTGGATCCAGGGCGTCTCGCCGACGAAGGCCTTCAGGAACGCGGCCGCGGTCAAGCTGCCGGCTGCCCGGCCGGTCGAGTTGCGCAGGTCGGCGATCTCGCTCTTGACGGTCTGCGAGAATTCATCGTAGAGCGGCAGCGGCCAATATCTTTCGGTCGTGTGCTTGGCCACGTCCAGAAAGTGATCGCGGAAGGCGTCGTCGTTGGAGATCGTGCCGGTCGCGCTGTGCCCGAGCGTGACGACCATGGCACCCGTCAGCGTCGCGGCGTCGACGATCCGGGTCGCGCCGAGTTCGCGAGCGTAGCACAAGCCGTCGGCGAGGATCAGGCGGCCTTCGGCGTCGGTGTTGATCACTTCGATCGTCTTGCCGTTCATGGCACGCAGGATGTCGCCCGGCTTCATCGCACGCGGTCCCGGCAGGTTCTCGGTCGACGGCACGACTCCGATGATGTTGGCTTTGGGCTTCAACTGTGCGATTGCCGACATCGCGGCGATGACGCCCGCGCCGCCGCACATGTCGTATTTCATCTCGTGCATGTTCTCGGCCGGCTTGATCGAGATGCCGCCCGAATCGAAGGTCAGACCCTTTCCGACCAGCGCCAGTTTTTCTTTCGACGACGGGTCGCCCAGATATTCGAGCACGATCATCCGCGCCGGTTCGTCGCTGCCGCGCGAGACGCCGAGAATCGAACCCATGCCCTTGGCGGCCATCTGCTCTTCGTCGAGCGCGTGGAATTTCAAGCCATGTTTTTTCGCGATATCTTTTGCCGCTTTAGCCATGTGGATCGGCGTCATGTCGTTGGCCGGCGTCAGCGCGAGCAGGCGCGCCACGTTGACGGCCTCGCCCAGAATCCGGCCGCGCTCGGCGCCGCGTTCGAGCGCCGTCGTATCGAATTTGTGTTTGCCCGCGGTTGCGACGAGTTGGATTTCGTCGAGCACGATCGGCTTGTCGGGTTCGGTGCGGTAGGTCGTGGAATCGATCGTTCCACCGAGCGCGCCCTCGACGATGAACGCCGCGGCGTCATGCGTGTGATGCTGCGCCTCGAGCGGCAGCGCGAAGGCGATCGATTTGACGTTGCGCTTGCCGAGATAACGGACGGCGGTGCCCGCGTAACGAGCGAGCGCGGCCGCACCGTAGTCGCGCTTGCCGAGACCGACCACGAGGATGCGCCCGACCGGGTGCGAGGCTGCGTGGATCAGCGCGACCTCGCCCTCCTTGCCCTTGATTTCGCCCGACGCGAGGACGTCCGCGATGGCCCCGCCGAGTTCGGCATCCGCCGCCTGGGCGGCGCCGTCGAGGCGGCCGTCCGCGAAAACGGGGACGACCAGGGCACCCGCGCGGAGCGCGGCGGGCGCACCCGACGTAACGTGAATTTGCATGACGAACCTTTCAGCGAGTGGAACGGCGGACTGGGCAATGAGCAATCCAAATGGGTTTTTGCAGGCGGAAGAGCCCCCCCTGCGGCCGCAATCCAGTGTGTCCGCCGACGCCTACGCACGTGCCGGGGTGGACATTTCGGCCGGAAACGCGGCGGTTGACCGCTATCGCGAATTGACGTCCGGTTGGCGGCACCCGAACCAAGTCGGGTCGATCGGTGGATTCAGCGGCCTGTTCAAATTGCCCGGCGACGAAGAGCGCCTGCTCGTCGGCTCGACTGACGGCGTCGGCACGAAAATCTTGATCGCAGCTGAGGCGCGACGCTACGGTAGCGTGGGAGCAGACCTCGTCAACCACTGCGTGAACGACATTTTGGTCGTCAACGCGTCGCCGCTCTTTTTCCTGGACTACCTAGCGGTCGGAAAACTCGACCCGCAGGTGGCGGGCGAGATCGTGGCCGGCGTGCAGCGAGCGTGCCAAACGCATGGGTGCGCGCTGCTCGGCGGGGAAACGGCCGAGATGCCGGGGCTCTATCAACCCGATCACTTCGATCTCGCCGGCACGATCGTCGGCATGGTCGACGCCAGCGCCGTGCCGGACCCGGAACGCGTGTCGGAGGGCGACGCCATCGTTGGCCTGCCGTCGGTCGGCTTGCACACGAACGGCTACTCGCTGGCGCGCGCGCTGATTCCGCTCGAGGAGTGGAACGCACCCTTTCCGCCTGGCGCCGAGACGGCGTTCGTCGACGCGCTGCTGGCCGAGCACCCTTCGTACTACCGTGCCGTGCGCGCGATCCAGCGGGTGGCCGAGGTGAAGGTGATGGCGCACATCACCGGCGGCGGCCTGCTGGAAAACGTGGCCCGCACGTTGCCCGCACGCTGCAAAGCGGTCTTCGAGCAGGCGCGCTGGAAGGTGCCGCCGCTGATGGCGGAACTCGTGCGGCGCGGAGATTTGAGCGAGAGCGAGCGTTACCGCACCTTCAACATGGGCGTCGGTTTCACGCTGGTCGTGCCGCTCGCCGAAGCGCAGCGGGCCCTGAGTGCCTGGCCCGGCGCCTCGATCGTCGGTTGGATCGAGCGCCGCCACGCCGGTGACCCCGCCGTCGTCGTCCACGCCGCGCGCAGCTAAGCACACGAGCGAGTCGCAGCGCAGCGAGCGCTACGCCAACTTGGTCGTGAACCTGGCGGGTTCTAGCTTCGCGCAGCCGAGCGTGCACCACGAGCTGGAAGAACTCGATCGACAAGGCGTTCGGCCGTTGCGCGAGCATCGGACGCCCGAACGCATCCTGTCATGGATCGACGCGGAGTTCGGCGGCACCGCCTCGCTCGACGCGGCGGCGGGCGGCATCTGGATCGCCGAGGACGATGCCGGGCCGCTCGCGTTTGCGGCCTTCGACGCGCGCGGGCTCGACTATCACTGGCTCGAAAACTGGCGCCGGTCCACCGTCGGTATCTTCGGGCCGCTTGGCGTTGCTGCGCGCGCGCGCGGCCGCGGCATCGGGGCGGCGCTGCTTCGCGCGGCGATGTTTTCGCTCGCCGAGCGCGGCTATCGCCAAGCGCTGATCCCAGCCGTCGCGCCGTCGCAGGTGCCATATTTCGAACGTGCGGCCGATGCTTGGTTGGCCGAAAGCGTCGATATCGCGCGCGGTGGCCGGCGCTGGCGTGCGACGGTGCTGGCTTCCGGCAACGGCAGCAATTTTCAGGGCGTCCTCGACGCGTCGGCTGCGGGCGACGTGCCGCTCGAGATCACGGCGCTGGTCGTTAACCGCCCCGGCGCCTTTGCACTCGCGCGCGCGGCGGCGGCCGGAGTTCCCGCCACGACGGTGCACTGGGATCGCGCGCGAGAAGCGCGCGAGGAGTACGACGCGCGAGTGCTCGCCGCGGTGGCGCGCACCGAACCCGACCTCGTGTTGCTGTTGGGTTGGATGCACGTGCTGCCGCCCGCGTTCGTGGCACGATTTCCGCAGACGTTGAACTTGCACCCGGCGTTTCTGCCGCTCGATCCCACACTCGATGTCGTCACGATGCCGGACGGCACGACGTTGCCTGCGTATCGCGGCGCGCGCGCATTTGACGACGCGCTATCGGCCGGCCAAACCTGGGCCGGGGCGACGGTGCACCGGGTAAGCGCCGCGGTCGACCGCGGTGAGGTCTTCGCGCGCGCCCCGCTGCAGGTTGCGCCGGGGGAGGCGCGGGCGCAGCTCGAGGCGCGCCTGCACGCACTCGAACGCGAGGTCGTAGCGACGTCCGTCCGGCACTGGGCAGCTCGCAGGCGCTGACGGGGCCTTGGGGCTCTCCACAGCATCCACAGCGAAGCCAGGCGGCTTCTGTGGAGAGGCTAAGCCTTCTTAATCAAAGCCGGGCCACGCTCGAAGGGAAAATTCGGGTCGGCCGACAGCTCGCGAGCGTCGGCGAGCAGGGAACTTCCCTGGCGAGCGGCCGCGGCCGCGATCATCGCGGCATTGTCGGTGCAGTAGCGCAGCTGCGGGATGTGAGCCGGCATGCCGGTACGCCCGCTCCAGGCCAGAAACGCCGCCTGCAGCGCCGAATTCGCGGCAACCCCGCCCGAAAGGACCACGGAGCGGTAGGGGGCGCGGGCGGCCGCGCGATCGACCCGGTCGATCAACACGTCCACGACGGCAGCTTGAAACGAAGCGGCGACGTCCTCGGGGCGAGCCGTCTTGCCAGCCTCGCTCTCGAGGAAATAGCGTACGTTCGTTTTGATCCCCGAAAACGACATGTCGAGCGAATCGCGTTCCGCTCGATGGCGCGGAAACGCAAACGCCTTCGGGTTGCCGGCACGTGCGAGGCGATCGATCGCCGGGCCGCCGGGGAAACCAAGGCCGAGCAGGCGCGCGGTCTTGTCGAACGCTTCGCCCGCGGCGTCATCGCGCGTGCGCGCGATGACGTGCAAGTCGTTCGGCGAGGCGACGTGCACCAGTTGCGTGTGGCCGCCGGAAACGAGCAGTGCGAGGAACGGATACTCGGGCTCGGCCTCGCTCTCGAGAAAGGGCGCGAAAATGTGCCCGTGCAGGTGATTGACGGCGTAGAGCGGTTTGCCGGCCGCGTACGCGAGCGCCTTCGCCGACGCGACGCCGATCACGAGGCTGCCGATCAGGCCGGGACCGGCCGTCACCGCGATGCCGTCGAGATCGGCGAGCGCGACGCTGGCGCGGCCGAGCGCGTCGTCGACGGCGGCGCTCAGCAGCGCGAGGTGTTGACGGCTTGCGACCTCGGGCACGATCCCGCCGAACTTGGCGTGAAACGCGTCCTGGTTCGTCGATACGTTCGAAAGCACGACGCGCCCGTCGCGCACGACGGCCGTCGCGGTATCGTCGCACGAGGTCTCGATGCCGAGCAGAAGCACTCGGGCAATATTCGCCCCGGCGTGACGCCACGCCCGCGTTTAGGTTTCGGGGCGCTCCGGACGAACGCCGACGCCCACGATCTGCGCCAGCACGAATCTCAGGAAACCGAAGCTGCGGAGCGCTCGCTTGATCACGTCGAGCGACTTGGGGTCGGAGCGGGCCAGCTGCGGCTCGAGAAAGCGGTGGTGTGCCGTGAGTTGCAGCCGCTGCGTAAAGCGCACCGCGAACTCGCGGCGGCGTTGAATCCGGCGTAAGGCGCGCATGCTCAGCTGCCGGTCGCGCAGGAGCGGGCTTAGGATGTTCGAGGTCGCGATCGCGTCCTGGATCGCGAGATTGATGCCGACGCCGCCGACGGGCGACATCGCGTGGGCCGCATCGCCGATGCAGAGCAAACCCGGAATCGCCCAGCGCCGTAAGCGATCGACGGACACACTCAGCAGTTTCACGTCGTCCCAGCCTAGCGCGTTCACCCGGTCGCCGAGGAACGCTGATCCCGCCCGCAAGTCGTCGTGAAACGCGTCGATGCCGCGCTCGCGGATCTGGTCGAACGCGCCCTTCGGAATGACGTACGCGCACTGCCAGTACGTCGTGCGATCGAGCAAGACCATGAAATGGCCCGGTTCGACGCTTCCGAACGTTTGCGCGGGATCGCCCGGCCTGTGCTCGATTCGCATCCACAACACGTCGATTGGAGCGCCGAGATCGCGGATCGGGAGGCCCGCTTTTTCGCGAATCGTCGAGCGCCGTCCGTCGCAGCCCACGACGAGATCCGCCAGCACGGTCCGTTCGCCTTCGGCGGTTTTTACCCGCACGCCGGTGACGCGCCAACCGTCGCGTACGAGGTCGGTACACTCGGCGTTCATCATCAAACGGAACGAGGGGAAGAGCTTGGCCCGGTCGGCCAGGAAATTCAGGAAGTCCCACTGTGGCATGAGGACGATGAACTTGTTGTGCGCCGTAATGAAGCGAAAGTCGGGACCCGCAAACGTTTCACTGCCGACCTGTATCGCAAAACGCGTTAGACGGTCGCCCCCGAGCGCTAGAAAATCGTCGAGCAAGCCCAGCGCCTCGAGCGCGTCGAGGGTCGACGGGTGGACCGTATCGCCGCGGAAGTCGCGCAAGAAGTCGCCGTGCTTCTCGAGCACGAGGACGTCGATACCTTGCCGCGCCAGCAGATAGCCGAGCATCATGCCGGCCGGTCCGCCGCCAGCGATGCAGCACGTCGTTTGCAGGGACGCGTTCGGCGGCGTCATGATGCTGCCGGGCTCGGCGCCGGTGAAGGTTCGTATTCGGAGAGCAGCCTGCCGATGTAGCGCGGTTCGACGCTGCCCATCGCGAGCAGTGCCGCGTTGAACGCGCCGAGATCGAACGCGGCGCCGAGCCGTGCGCGCTCGGCGGCCTGCGCGTTACGGATCGCTTCGAGGCCGACGAAATAGGACGTCAACTGATCGTGCGAGAGCGCCAGACGATGCCACTTGGTGTCGGCCTCGGACTTCTCTTGATAGGCTTGGCGCTCGAGCAGATCCCGGCAGCGGCCCTCGCTCAGGTCGCCGGTGTGAAAAGCCGCATCGATAATCGTGTTGGCCTCCTCGCGCAGGCGCCACTTGAGCTGGAAGAGTCGCAATCGCGGATCGTTGTCTCCATAGCCCGCGTCCAACATCATACCCTCGCCATAGACCGCCCAACCTTCCACGAACGAACCGTTCGCGAGCGTGCGGCGCACGATCGACGGCACCTTCGCATTGTAGCGAAACTGGACGTAGTGGCCCGGCACGGCCTCATGGATCGAGAGCATCTTCATCTCGTAATCGTTGAAGTCGCGCAGGTACGAATCGACCCGCGCGCGCGACCACGACTTCGGAATCTTGTCGATGTAATAGTAGGAGCCGGCGAGCGGCGTGAACGGCCCCGCCGGGTCGAGACTCGCGCCCGAGAAGCCGGCCATGAAGTCCGGCGTGGCGACCACGCGCAGGGTGGCGGGCTCGGGCAGCACGACGACCGGATGAGCCGCCAGGAACGCTTCCGAGGCCGCGACGTCTGCGCGCGCCGTCGAGAAGACCGTGTTGCGCGCCGGGTGGTCTTGCGCGAGCTTGTCGAGAACGCGGCGTACGACGACGTCTTCGGCGTTCGAGGCCGTCTCGTCCGCGATTCGCGCCGGGAAGAACCGGCGATCGAACGGGATCGCGAGCTTCAGCATTTCGGCCCGGTTCCGGTCGAAATCGGCCTGCGCGGCGGCGACGAGTTGGGTCCGCGTTTCCGCGGTGCCGTTTGCCAGCAGCAACTCGCGATCGTACACGGCCGCGCCGACGCGCGGGTTGCCGTCGGAGCGCGCCAGGAGCGTCGTGCGCAGAAAGGTTGAAAACGAGCGCAGGCTCGCGAGCGCCGCGGGTAAGGCCCGCGCGATCGCGCCTCGTGTCACCGGCGAAGCGCTTCGCGCTTCGTCGGTCAGGCCGCCGTACATCGACAGGTTGCCGGCGTTCTCGTCGATCGCTTGCAAGGTCGTCACGCGTGGCGGGCGCGTCAGGTTGTGTTCGGCGGCGGCGACGACGCCCGGAATCAGGACCAGGCGCCGCGCGACGTGCCCTAGGCGCTCGTCGGCCGGCGCGTAGTGCCTGCCGGTCAGGGTGTAGACGGCATTGCCGATTATGCCGGTGTAGGCGGTCGGGTCGCGCTGCATCGGTTTCGTGGTTCCGTCTTCAAACAGTTCGAGATCGATCGAGTCGAGCAGTTCGTGGGCGTCGGCATCGTCGTCGGCCGAGAGCGGCCCGGCTGCCATCGCCTGCTCGATGCGCGCGCGCCAGCCGCGCAGCCAGGCCTCGCGCCGTGCGGCGCCGCGCGCCGAGTAATCGTCGAGCCGATCGTCGTAGGCGTGAATGCCGAGCGAATCGGCGAACAGTGGGTCTCGGCTTTCCGACTCGTTGACGTAGCTCGTCGCGAGCAGGTTGAAGCCGGTTGTGACGCCGGCGCGCGTGCCGGCCGGCGCGGCGCCGAGCGAAAGCGCTGCGAGAACCGCCATCGCACGGCAAGCCGCCTGCATGCGCCTAGACCTTGCGCGCCACGCGGTCGCGCAGCTCGTCGATGAACGCGTCGACCGCGATCGCGGGCCGTTTCTCGTCGTTCCCGCGCTCGTTCGGCGCAATCGTTCCGGCTTCGGCTTCGCTGCGTCCGGCCACCAGAATGTACGGAACCTTCTGAGTCTTCCAATGCCGGATCTTATACCCGAGCTTCTCGTTCGACGGGTCGACCTCGGCGCGCAGGCCGGCTGCGCGCAGGCGGTCGCGCACTTGCGTCGCGTACTCGAGCTGGTGCTCGGAGATCGGCGTCACGACCGCCTGCACCGGTGCGAGCCAGGCCGGAAACGCGCCGCCGTAGTGCTCGATCAACACGCCGAAGAAGCGCTCGAGCGATCCGGCCAGCGCGCGATGGATCATGACCGGGGTGTGATCGGCGCCGTCGCTGCCGCGGTAGGTGAGCGCGAAGCGCTGCGGCAGGATGAAGTCGACTTGGACGGTGCCGAGCTGCCAGCTGCGCCCAATCGCGTCGTGCACGTTGATGTCGAGCTTTGGGCCATAGAACGCGCCGCCCCCGCTATCGATCGTGTAAGGCAACGCGCGGGAGGCCAGCGCTTGGCGGATGGCCTCCTCGGCAACCTCGTCGGTGTCCGCACGCGCACCCGGTTCGCGGGTCGAGAGAACGTATTCGACGCGCTCGAAGCCGAACGCGGCGATCAGGCGGATCGCTTCGTCCGCCGTTTGCTCGAACTCGTTCTGCAACTGCTCGGGCGTGCAGAACAGGTGCGCGTCGTCTTGCGTGAAGCCGCGCACCCGGTTCAAGCCGTGCAGCGTGCCGCTGCGTTCGAAGCGGTAGACGGTGCCGAACTCCGCATAGCGCAGCGGCAGGTCGCGGTACGAGCGCCCTTCGCTACGGTAGATCAGGATGTGACCCGGGCAGTTCATCGGTTTGAGCCGGAAGCGTTGCCCCTCGATCTCGAGCGGCCCGTACATGCCCTGCGCGTAGTTTTCGAGGTGCCCCGAGATCTCGAACAGGCGCTCGCTGAAGACGTGCGGCGTCACCACCGGTTGGTAGCCGCGCTGCGCGAGGCCTTCGCGGATGAAGTTCTCCACGATGCCGCGCACCACGGCCCCTTTGGGCAGCCAGAAGATGAGCCCGCCGCCGGCGTCTTCGTCCACCATGTACAGACCGAGTTCCGGGCCAAGCTTGCGGTGATCGCGCTTGAGCGCCTCCTCGATGCGCAGCAGGTAGGCGTCGAGTTCCGCTTGGGTGTGCCAAGCGGTCCCGTAGATGCGCTGCAGCATCGGCTGGTGCTCGTCGCCACGCCAATAGGCGCCGGCGACGCTCGTCAGCTTGACGGCGCCGATGGCGCCGGTCGTCTTCGCGTGGCCGCCGCGGCAGAGGTCGGTGAACGCGACGATCGTGTACAGCGTGATCGGCTCGCCCTCAGGGATTTCGCGCGCCAGCTCGACTTTATAGGGATTGCTTTTGAAGTGCTCGATCGCGGCCTCGCGCGTCGTGCGTTCGCCGGTCATCGCATAGTCGGCGGCGATGATCTCTCGCATGCGCGTTTCGAGGCGTTCCAAGTCCTCGGGCGTGAACGGCACCGTGCGGTCGAAGTCGTAGTAGAAGCCGTCGGCGATCGCCGGACCGATCGTGGGCTTGGCATCCGGGAAGAGGTCTTGGACGGCATACGCCAGGACGTGCGCCGCCGTGTGGCGGAGCTGGTCCAGCGGGACCTCGTCGTGGCGGTGCGGTGCGGCGATCATGAGCTTTGAGTTTGCCCGCCCGCGCGGGTAATCTTGCCTAGTACGCCGCGCCGTCGCCGAGTTCGGTCCGCACGGCCCACAGCTCCGGGAAGAACTTCTTCGAGAGCGTTTTCTCCAAGTAGGCGACGCCGAGCGAGCCACCGGTTCCCGGTTTCATGCCGATCATGCGCTCGACCATGCGGATGTGGCGGCCACGCCAGAGCAAGAAACGCTCGTCGAACTCGATGAAATCTTCGAGCAACAGGTATAGGTCGTAGCGTTCTTCGGCGTGCTCGTAGATCGACTTGTAGCTCGCGATCAGCTCCTCGGGCGTGCCGGTCGCGTAGCCGCGGCGCGCGAGCAGGGCCTTGAGCGCATCGTACAAGGTGGGTTGCTCGAGACGGTGCTCGAGCCGCAGCCGCTCATCGCTCGTGGATTCGAGGAACTGCAGGGAGCTGGTCCGGCGCGCGCCGCACAGGAACTCGATTTCGCGGAACTGCACCGATTGGAAGCCGCTAGCGGGGTTGAGGCGGTTGCGAAAGGCGTTGAAATCCTGCGGCGCCATCGTCTCGAGGACGTCGACTTGCTCTTCGAGCAAATGCTGGATCGCATGGATGCGGCGGAAGTTCTTCTGGGCGCGCAGCGGAGCATCGTCGTCGAGGTTGCGCATCGCGGCCTCGATCTCGTGCAGCAGCTGGCGGAACCACAGCTCGTAGACCTGATGGATGACGATGAAGAGCAACTCGTCGTGGTGCGGTGGGTCGCTGCGGAGCTGCTGGAGCGCGAGCAGGTCATCGACGCGCAAGTACGAGGCATACGTAAGATTGGCCACGACGAGGGCGGTTCTGGGCTACGGCGGCCGCGGCCCGCCAGGCGTAGGGCCGAGCCCGTCGCCTAACGCGGGTTCGCGGTAAGCCAGGCGACGACGTCGCCCGCATTGCGGTCCGGCGGAAAGACCGGATAGAAGACGTGCTCGATCGTGCCGTCGTCAATGACGAGCGTGCAGCGCTTGAGCAGGGTCATGCCGCTGGTCTCGAAGCTCGGAAGCCCGATCGCGCTCGCGAACGACAGGCGCTCGTCGGACAACAGCGGGAATGGCAGCTCGAGCCGTTCGGCGGCCTCGTGCTGGTACTCGGTGCTCTGGGTCGAGAGGCCGAAAAGATGGGCGACGCCGAGCTGCTGCAGCTCCGCGAAGTGGTCGCGAAAGGCGCACGACTGCGGCGAGCAGCCGCGGGCGCCGGGGATCGCGTCCCAGCCCTCGGGGTTGGGGACGCCCGGCCGGCCGGTGCGCGGATAGGCATACACGATGGTTCGGCCGGCCAGCGCGGAAAGGTCGACCCGCGACCCGTCCGTCGCGGGCAGCGGGACGGATGGCAGTCTCTGGCCCTTCAAGTGCCGGGCCTCGCCGTCGTCCACGGGTGCGGGGATGCTCGTCCAATCCGGAGCTTCGATGTTACTCATGGAGCGGATGATTCGCTGCGTCAGCCCAAGAGCATGCGGGTCGCGCCGGCGCCCCGGGTAGCCGTCCTTCACGGGGAGCGCCGGCGGCGCGCGAGGGCACGGCTCTCTCGCCCAGAACCGCGCACCATGCCGTGGCCTCCATGGCGCAAGCAGCGCTGGTTCGCGCAACATGGTGAGGACCGCCGCCTCGCCGCGCTGTTCGCGGGGCGCCGGCGCGGCTTCTACATCGACGTGGGCGCGTGGGATCCGACGAAGGACTCGGTGACCAAGCATTTCTACGATCGCGGCTGGTGCGGTGTGAACGTCGAGCCGCACCCCGCGTTCCACGCGCAACTCGTCGCGCTGCGCCCGCGCGATGTGAACCTGCGCGTGGCCCTCGGCGCCGAGCGCGGCGAACGGATGCTGACGCTGGTCGGAGCGAGTGGCCTAGCGACCTTCGAGCCCGCCCTCGCCGAAAACGCCGAGCACTGGATCGCAGCGAATCGGCCGGCGCCGGCTGAGATTTCGCAGACCAAAGTCGAGGTACTCACCCTGGCCGACGTCTGTCGCGCGCACGTCCCTGCGGCGACCGCAATCGATTTCCTCAAGATCGATGTCGAAGGCTGGGAGGAGCAGGTTCTCCGCGGCGGCGACTGGGCGGCGTATCGCCCGGAGATCCTCGTGATCGAGGCGGTCGCGCCACTCAGCGACGTCCCCGCGTGGGAAGCGTGGGACGGTTTCGTCCGCGCGCAGGATTACGGGTTCATCGAGTTCGACGGCCTCAACCGCTGGTATCGCCGCACGCGCTAAGTGTCGTGGGCAGCGGATTCCGCTTGCCGTGAAACGGCTCACTCGGACACCAAGAAAAGAAAGAAAACCCCTTGGGTGTTTAGGGTTTCCTCTTGGTCACGTGGTGGGCACGGAAGGTTTCGAACCTTCGGCCTCTACAGTGTCAATGTAGCGCTCTCCCCCTGAGCTACGCGCCCGCGTCCGGTGGTTATTGGCGTTTCTCGGGGGGAATTACCTCCCGCGCCGCGTTGAGTTGGGCGCTGAACTGGGCGCGACGCGTTGTTGCCTTAGTTATGCCGGCGTTCCGTCTTTGGGTGCGCTATGGGCGGCACCGGTGAGCGCGGCGTGCATACCCGCCCAGTCGTCGAGATTGTTGAGCGCGATCGCGTTTTTGCAGGAGGCGTCGGTGATGCCCAAGCGTTCGCGCCGCTCCGCGGCCATTTCATCACGCATGTTTCGGGTCCGTATCAGCTCGTTGAACTCGGCGATCGCCGCAGGGTTGAGGTTCTTGGCGTTGGCTTCGACCCAACGCTCCGTTTCGAGATAGTCGGGCTTCGCGGTCTCGATGAAGCTGACGAACGCGTCGCCATCGATGCCGATGTGGTCGCAGAGGAGTTCGTCGAAACCGCCGGCTCCGTGCCGGTAACCCTCGGGCAGCCGGCCCTGCGCGTACAACAGAATCTTCAACCAGAGGCGGGGCAGGTGCGTGATGCCGAGCGGTCCCGCGACGCTCGAGCTGATGACGGGGACGATCGGTTCGCGTTCGCTTTGCATCAGAAATCCTTCAGGTCGAACCGTACGTCGGCCTGGCTCGAGGCCGCCGCGAAGCTCTTGTCGACCGCGGCCGCCTCGTCGGACCGGCCCTCCTTTTCGAGCGTGCGCGCGAGGCCGTAGAGCGACCGCGGGTTGGCCGGATTGCGCTCGAGGTCGGCCCGGAAAACCGCTTCGGCCTCCGTATATCGCTGGGCACGATCAAGCGCGGCGCCGAGCGACTCGCGGACCGGAAACGAGAAGCGGGGCGGCTCCGAATACCAGGTGTCGTCCTCGAGCGCGACGCCACGCTGCAACGCCGCGATCTCGTCGTCGCTGCGGCCCTCGGCACGGGCGATGCTCGCCGTCAGCAGCTGGTATTCGATCTTCGAAACCGTGTCGTCGCCGCCGTGAACCGATTTCAGTTGCGCCTTCGCCGCCGGCAAGTGGCCGCGAACGACCGCAAGCATGCCGAGCGAGAAGTCGCCGAGGTTGTCGTCGCTCTCGAGTGCGTCCCAACGATGGAAGCGCAAGTCGACGACTTGCGCCATCGTGGCGCCATGCCGCGCGCAGGTTCGCGCGAGATCCAACGCTGCCGCGCGCTCGTCCGACATCAAAAACGCTTCGACGCCGAAGACGCAGTCGTGACCGAAGTAATCGCTGTGCCCGGCCGGATCGCCGTCGAGATAGATCCGATAGGCGGCGATCGCGCGCACGTTCGCGACGCCCGCCGCGTGATAGTGTCCGGCCCGCATGTAGGCGTGGGCCGGCATATGAATGAGATGTTCGGCCGCGGGTTCGAGCGGAATCGAGGCGAGGTAGTCGGCGGCGGCGAGCGCGCGTTCGGGATGCGGCGACTCCTCGAGCGCGTGGATTAGGTAATGGTTGGCGCCCAGATGATGCGGCGAACGCGACAAGACGTTCTGCAGCCGCGAAATGATGCCGAGCGTCCCCTCGGCCGGTACGCCGTCGGCGCTGAAGTATTCCCAGCCGTGCGTATCCATCTCGGCTTCGGCAGCGAGCGTCTGCACGTCGTCGTCGAGCGGCAATTCGTCCGCGACGGCGTTCATGGCGTCGCGATACGCTTTAGCGGAGCGGTCGGCGTCTTTCTTCCCCGCGTAAGTAAAGCGGACGACCGCGGCTTCGATCAGTTTGCGTTCGGCCGAGCTGGCCCCGGACTCGAGCGTCTGCGCGCGCACGATTGCGTCGTGGCCGCGCTGTTGCTGGGCGGGTTCGAAGGCGGTGTTGATGTTGACGCCGTGCGACATGGCGACGCCCCACCAGGCCATTGCGAGCGCCGGATCGGCCTTCGCCGCGCGCTCGAACGAGCGCCGCGCCTCCTCGGGGTTGAAGGCGTAGAGCAAGGTCAGCCCGTCGTCGAAGTCCGCCTGCGCCTCGGGGCTCGAGGTGCTCACGACACGGTGCGCCCGGACCGGTTGGGGCGTCGCCGAGGGCGACGGGGAAGGGCTCTGCGCAGTTGCGGACACCGTCGCGAGAAAAAACGCTAGGGCGATGAGGACGGCTCCCACCGCTACGCCGATACGCGGATGGACTTGCGGGACCCTATGGCGTATACTTCCGTTTCGTTAGCCGCGGTGGCGCCGTTCTCGGACGGGCGCGTAGCTCAGTGGGAGAGCATCCGCTTCACACGCGGGGGGTCGTTGGTTCAATCCCAACCGTGCCCACCAAGGCTACCGGAACGCTTCGAGAGGGAAAGCACGCAGTCGCGAGAACCGCTCGAAGCTTGCACTGCGCCGGGCGCACCTGGCGTTGTAGCTCAGTTGGTTAGAGCGCCGCCCTGTCACGGCGGAGGTCGAGGGTTCGAGCCCCTTCAACGTCGCCAGTTTCCCCGCCAGGGGACGTGGTAAAGCCCCGATTCCTTCGGGGCTTTCCTGTTGGCTCGCGCAAGGAGCCGTCGCTGCCGTGCGAGAGAAGGCCGGATGGACGTTTTGGAGGCGCTGCGAACGCGGCGCAGCATCGGCAGGCTGGGCGGCGACGTGACGGACGCGGAGTTGCGGCAGCTCGTCGAGGCCGGGCTGTGGGCTCCCAACCACCGGCTGACCGATCCGTTCCGCTTCGTGGCGTTGCGCGGCGCCGCGCGCGAGCGGCTCGGCCGAGCCTGGGCCGAGGTGGCCGCCAGCTTCGACCCGCCACCGGGCGTCACGCGCGAAGCCTTCGTCGAAAAGGAAGCACGCAAGCCGTTGCGCGCGCCGCTGTTGCTGGCGGTCGGCGTGCGGACCGACGAACGGCTCGAGGTCGCAGAAGAAGATTTCGCAGCAGCCTCGGCGGCGATCCAGAACGTGCTGCTGGCGGCGCACGCGCTGGGACTCGGGGCGATCTGGCGCACGGGTGGCATGGTCGCGTCGCCCGCGATCCGCGAGCACCTCGGGTTCGCCCCGACCGACCGCATCGCCGGCATCGTCTACGTCGGCAGGCCGGCAATGGAGCCCCCGACCGCACTGCCACGCGATGTCGACGCGCACCTCACGATCCTCGACTAATTCGCCTTCGCGTCTCTGCGAGGACTCACAGGTGGGCAGTCGCAGCAGTTAGGGTACATTCGGTTCGGAAGGAGAGCGAATGTCCAAGGATATGCACCACGAACACCTACTAGACACGCTCGACCTCGTCGGGGCATTTCGCTTCTGCCCGGCGTGCGGCAACCCGGTGCTCGCCAAAGACGACTTTGGCGTTACGCCGGAGATGCGAGTCGAGCAAGGCAGCCTCGAGGCGCTCGACGAGATTCGGTGCTCGAAGTGCTTCCTACCATGGACGTCGTGTCCATGCGCGCTCAAGCGCTAGCAGGCAGTCGGGCTAACCGCGGCTAGCGGCAGGCAAACCGGCGCCGGCGCGGGCCGGCTCCAAGGGGATAGAGTCGGCAGGGTGAATACGGGGCGGTCGCCCCGTCCGCTCGACGCTGCGGTCGGCGCGGCGAAGCCGGCGGACGGCCGCCCGGCCGGAACCGGCCGTCCGAACTCCGAAAACGGCCGCCGAACCTAGCACGCCGAGATAGCTCAGTCGGTAGAGCACAGGTCTGAAAAACCTGGTGTCGCCAGTTCGATTCTGGCTCTCGGCATTTTATTTCGCGAGGGGTTTGCGGGTGCGCGCGTCCGGGCGCCGGGGGAAAAGAGCTCTGCGACGTTAGTTGTCTGTAGGCTAGGTATTGTTATCATATCAGTCAAGGAAATCGTGTTCAGAACGGACAGCGATGAAGAAATACAAACGGCATGACTGAAACTCGTGCGATAAATGAGTCTGCCGATCAGATGTATGGGGCGAACGAAGACTCTCGCTGAGCGAAGCAGTAACGACTGCCGACGGAGAACGCGGAGTTGATATTCGCCCTTTAGATCAATGCTGGCTTCACCAATCGCCCAGGCGATAGAGGCAGGAGGCAGTGTTCCGCTCGAGTACTCGGATTTTGCTAAGAGATTCGTTCATTTGTTCGATGAAGGATCTTGACTGAGCTAGATACGATTTCGGATGCCGAAAGAAGTGAGCTTGGCGAGGGCAACTTCTGCGGCAACGTTTCGTGGCGCACCGCGCACGCCCGAAGGCTAGCGTCTGAGCATCGTCGTTGCTCCCGGAGCATCCACCGGCGCGTTGATCGTGAGGCCGAGCGTGGCGGTTACCGTGCTGCCGCCGTCGTGGCCGTTGCTCGTGTAGAAACCGGCACCTGGGAAGGACGGGATCGTGGGCACGGTCACGGCCACGTTGTACGTCGACGGGTCGAGCGTAAACGTCAAGAAGCCCGGCGCAAACTCGCCGAGAATGAACCCGGCGTTACCGAGTGGTGGCGGCAGGCAGAGGTGCCCTCCGTCGTTATCCGTGCACACGATTGCGCGGTAGGCGATGTAGGTGAATTGCCGGCACGACACGTTGTTCGGGCCGGGACGCGGTCCGGGCGTCGCATCGTTGCACGAAGAGGGCGCACTGGCTGCCGGTTCGGGGAGTGAGTCGAAACTACTCGGCGGTGACGCGGTCGAAAACGGGGTGATCGGCCCGGGGGTTCCGAGTGAGAACGTCGCCGTCGTGCCGGCGGGGAGTTCTGCCTGCGAGCCCGGTGTGAAGCTGCCCGATACGCTCGTGACCGAACCCGTGGAATCGCCCTCGAAATCGGTGAAGGAGAAGTTTTCGGGCGCCGGCGTCGCGTCGATGTCGACGACCGCGGGCTGGACATCGGCGCGGAAATGGAATGCGAATGACGCGGCGAGCGACCCGCTCCCCGAGCCGACGGCGCCGTCGAGGTTGGTGATCGACTCGCTGTCGGTGAACGTCGCGGTCCCGCTCCATTGCGTGAGCGGCACGGCGTTGCTCGCGACGCCAGTGGCGTTAGGCCCCGTGTACACGGTTACCAGCCCCGAAGCGCCGGCGCCCTCGTTCGGAATCTGCACGAGCACTTCTTCAGGTTCCCACGTCGCAACCGGGGCCGGGTACGTTCCTGACGCATTCGTGATCGTCACGCTGCCCTGGCCGCTCGGAAAGGTTCCGTGGATGCCCATGACGGCTTGCGGCAGCTCGTCGACATCGACGAACCGAATCGAGGGAAGGCCGTATTCGATCGGCAGATTCGGGATGCTCGACGAGCCGAAATCAGAAACGATAAAGCGCGAGTAGACGCCATCCGAAGACGGCGGATAGACGTAATTGGTGGCGTACGCGTCTTGCGCGTAGGTCTCCGTGCCGACGCCGATCCCGTCGCTGCGATCCTCGGTCTGCATGACCGCTTCGACGAACGGCAGCGCAAACGGACGTTGCGGCGGCGTGCGTTGCGCGACAAACTGATCCATGCCGGTCTGCGACGGGCTCTGCTCGCCGAGCATCCGGTCGAAAATAAACGCGTCCGTTTGATCGGCCGAGGGTCCGGCCACGGGTTTCGTCCAGCCGAGATACTGCCCGGCTCCGGCCAGTTGGAATGCCGTCTCGACCGACGTCGCGATCAGCGGACTCTGTCCGAAGCACGACTCGTTGTCGACGATCGCGCCGGGATTGAACGTAGCATGTTCGATCAGAAATGCCGGCGTAAATGCGAAGGTCGTAAAGGTGGATATGTTCTTATCTTTTTGGAGCACGAACGCGTAGGTCAGACGTCCGGCGGCAAGATCGCTCGCGTACTGCATCCGCGAGGCATCGGTGACGGGCGTGTTCGAGATGTTGATATAGAACTGCGGGCCGCCAGGTTTTAGCGTGACCACGGCTCCGTGCGTCGCGATGTCGAGAAAGTCGAGCGGGTGCGTGCTGCCGAGGGCGACGATGTTTTCGAGCGTGACGGCCGCGACGTCGAGTTGCGCCCCGGTACCTTGAAAGCTGAGGTTGCTGAAGGCCTGACCGAACTGTTGCTGGTTCGCCGGCGTGAATGCCGCCGAGTCCAGCTCGTTGACCAGGAACAGGACCTCATGCTGCGTCGCCGGCCCGATGCTGGTGCCGGGCGGCGGACCGACAACGATCCCATTACGCCGGCGGGTGTCGCTCGGCGTCAGCAGGTCGGCGACGCGATCCGTGAAGACGATGACAGGCGTCCCGTCGCTGAGCGTGGCCGAAATGGCGCCCGGCCCCGCCGTCGCCGATGCGAAGGCGCCCGAGCTGACCATGTGCGCGGCGACGTTCGCGACGTCCGACATCGGGTCGGTTCCGGGAAGGGTCTGATAGTACGCCTCGACGCTCGCCAGCGCCGTCGCGACGGCCGCGACACTCGTCGAACTCGAGGAACTCGGTGTCGCGGAGGGCGTGGGCGTCCCGGCGGGCGAGGTCGTGCCGCCACCGTGAGAAGGCGCGACCGGGATCGAACGACTCCCCGAACACGCGGAAAGCACGACGGCGAGCGCCGCGAGCGCAATACCCCAGCCACGGTAACCCATCAAACCTCCTCCAGCACGAGCAACCCGATCCTACCCGGCAGAACCGCATGAGCACAGTGGGGGTATCCCTACCTCTCGACCCGGACCCCCCCGGCCGGCGACCCTTACCGTCGGAAGGTACGTCGGGAGACTCGCTTCCTAACGCGCATGGGTGCAGCGGTGGGGCGGACCGATGGAAGAAATTCGACCGGGGGACGTCGTCTCGACCGTTCTCTGAGGCCTGGCCACCACTCTGGCCGTTTTCCCTAGCGGCTCATGTTCTACGCGGTTACGACCAACGGGGCCGGAATGCGCATGACGGCCTTTGCCAACTCGGCAACATGCCCCCCGACTTCGATGCCGCCGGCCCCCCTCTCGCCGTGCACGTGTACGTGCAAGAAGCTCTGCCGGCCCATTTGGGTTCCCTGCTCGCTAACGAAGCGTGTGCCATCACCGCTTTGAGCGAGCCCGTATTTCATCATGAAGAGCGCTAAGGGACCGGTAGCACTTCCCGTTGCCGGATCTTCTGCGACGCCGAGCTGTGGTCCAAACATGCGCGAATACGCTCCCGTTTCGGTAGCCGCGAAGACGAACACGCACGTCGGCGTCGAGCGGTCCTTTACGATTTGCTCGCAGACCGCCATATCGAGGCGCGCTTGGTCGACGGTCGCGGGACGATCGACCGCTACGAAGATAAAGGAATTCCCGGCGGAGAGAAGCTCGCAAGGAACGTCCGCAACGAGTTGATCGGATTGAAGACCGAGCATCGCCGCACAACGTTCACGCGGGTATTCCGCGAACTTCTCGATGGGGGGCGTCGTGAGCCAAATAATTGGATCCTCCCCGTCGTCGACTCGGACGGCAACGTCACCAATGTTTTCTCTGAGAACAAAGTTCTTGGAGCTGCGCGGTACGATGCCGAGCGTACGCATTACGAACGCCGTACCGATCGTCGGATGACCCGCGAACTGCAGTTCGGAGCCCGGTGTAAAGATGCGCACGCGCGTCCGATGGTCGCTTGACTCTTGCGGAAGTATGAAGGTCGTTTCGGACAGGTTCAGTTCGCGAGCTATCCTCTGCATCGTCCCAGAGTCGACCCCGGCAGCGTCGGGGAAGACCGCAAGCGCATTCCCCAAAAGGGGAACCGACGTAAAGACGTCGACGACGTAATAGGACAATTCCATGCGATCGGTGCCTCTCGGGTCGTTCGGCTGGGGGGCCACTTGCCGATGGATGCCTCTCTTGACGAAAGGATAGCACGGGAAGTATTGTATATGCAAGCCTTGTGCCAACAAGTAACATTATGAAACAGTCAACGCACGCCCTTCCGCAGGAACGAGAGCTTTGTGCTTGCACGACGCTGCGAGGACTCGCGCGCCGCGCTACGGCGATTTACGACGACGTTCTCGAACCGGTGGGATTGAAGCAAACGCAGTACTCCGTTCTCGCGCGTCTCGATCGACTCGTCCATTGTAGCCTTGGGGAGTTAGCTAAAGCGTGCGACCTAGATGTCACGTCTTTGTCACGGGGACTGCGTCCGCTAATTGCCAACGGCTGGGTCAAATCCGGGCGCGGTAAGGATGATCGCACGAAGCGATATGAGCTAACCGCTCAAGGGAAGCAAGTCCTGCGAAAGGCTTTTGCGCTCTGGAAAAAAGCGCAGAGCCGCCTGCATGAGGTCATTGAACCGGAACATATTCGAGCGCTCGAGAGTCTCTCGGGAATTCTAAAAGGAGCATAGCTTGGTTAACGTTAGTGAATCGATCGAAAGGCTAACACCGGGTCCACGCATGAGCCAAGGCGTTGTGCACGGTGGACTACTATACACCGCAGGCCAGGTCGATAAGGAATCTACCGACGTAGGCGAGCAAACTAAGAACGTGCTGGCGAAGATCGATGCTCTCTTGGCGCAAGTGCGGAGCTCGAAATCACAAGTACTGTCGGCAAACATTTGGCTTTCGGACATGGCGACGTTCGATGACATGAACCAGGTCTGGGACCATTGGATAGATCCGAACAATCCTCCGACTCGCGCAACCGTCGAGAGCAGGCTCGCCGCGCCGGAATATAAAGTCGAAATCGCAGTCATCGCCGTTGCCGGCAAAGCATAATAAATGGATCTTCAGCTTGGTGGCGCGTCGCCCTAGTGACCGGCGCAAGTCTGCCGGGCACGCAATCGGACATTCGAAGGTTCGGGAGAAGTATGCTAACCGTTCTCGATGGCCTCACCACCGCACACTTAGCCGACGCCTGCGTCCGGCTCGAGATCGAGACGCGATGCGCCCGACTCTCGGCACTCGGTGGCGGATCCCGAATCGCCGGCCGCGTGCTCCCGGCTCGCCACGCGGGCAGCGTAGACGTGTTTTTGGAAGCGTTCGAATTGGCGGAGCCGGGCGACGTGCTGCTCGCCGACAATGGCGGGCGCACTGACGAAGGCTGCATCGGCGATCTCATCGGTCTCGAAGCGCAACGAGCCGGCTTAGCCGGGATCGTCATTTGGGGCTGTCACCGCGATTCCGCGGAGCTGCGCGATATCGGCATTCCAATCTTCAGCCTCGGATCCAATCCGCGCGGACCTCTGAACGTGCACGATCGCGACCCGCGGGCGCTCGTTTCGGCACGCGTCGAGGACTGGACGGCAACGTCGACCGACGTGATCGTGGGTGACCCTGACGGCATTATCGCGATTCCTTCAACACATCTGGTGAAAATCGCCGAAGCCGCGCGCAAGATCAGGGATACGGAAACCGAGCACTCGCGTCTCATGCGCGACGGAAAGTCGTTTCGCACGCAAGTTCGATTCGGCGAGTTCCTGGAGCGCCGCGAGAAAGATCCGTCGTTTACGTTTCGGCGACACCTTCGCGGCGAAGGCGGTTCGATCGAAGAATGATCGCGCGGACGTCTCGGCATCACCGCATCACTTTGTTGTGGCGTGAAGCGCCTTGGCGGCGAGCGGGCCGATGTCTTGCATCGAGCTTGCACCGGCGAAGGTATCGCCGGAAAAGATCAGCAAACCGCCGGGAGCGTGATTGCCGGGACGCACCTTCGGGCGCTCGGACTCGATGCGGCCGAGCTGCGGCGAGACGACGGCGCGGGGGACGGCGCCGGCGGGATAGCGGATGAGCAGGTCGGGAAGGGCGGCGGCGCGCTTGCCCGCGTACGTGGCGGATGGCCGATCAATCGCGGAGATGGCGGGCCGGCCGGTGTCGACATCGGTCAGCTCGCGCAAAAGGGATTCGATGCGGTCCAACATCGCGGCCTTTTTGCGTTCATAGCCGGGCGCGTGGCGAAACAAGCCCCACTGCGGGCTGACGCGTAGCGCGTCGCAGTTCTCGTTGTAGGGCAGAAGCGAGCAGGGCGGCATAACATGCGCGGTTGGGAAGCAGAGCCGGACGCCGTGGCGGAGGGCGCGGGTCAGCGGGGTATCGCCGAGGTGGCGCCCGATGCGGCCGACGAGCCCGGGCATGAGATGACCGAGCGTGGCGTTCGGTACCATGTCGGTGGTGGAGAAGACCGCGATGGCGGTATCGGGCGCGACGGCAGCAACGAGCGCGCCGACCGCGGCGTCGAGATCGAGGAAGATCGTCCGAATCGGATCAGGCAGGGAAGTAACGCGCGCCGGGTCGTGGCCCGGGTGGGTGGGATCGGCGAAGTCCCAGAAGTGGTGGCCGGCGCAGTGTGCCTCCTTGAATCCGAGGACGAAGAGGTCCCACGGTTCGGATTGGAGATAGTGGAGGCCGGCGGCGCCCTTTCGGGCGACCGACGTGCGCAGATTGGCGGTCATCTCCCGCACCTCATCGTCGCTAAGCGGTGGCCCTTCATATTTGCAGCGGCTGGGCGGCGCCGGACCGAATTGCGCGACGATCTCGCTGCCGAGGGACTCGGGGTAGCTCTCGGGTTCATCGAAGTAGCGGCCGTGAACGAGCCAATCAACCAGGTGAATCCCGTTAAGGGGCCGCGGCGACCCGCATTTGGGCACGTCGAGAATCGCCACGTGCAGGCCCTCCTTGGACAAGGCGTCCCAAAAGGACGTGCGATCGGTCTCGTCGCGAAAGATCATGCCCATGTCGCCGGAATCGAGGCGCTGGCGAAAGTGATAGCGACCATGCTCGCCGAGGCTGCTGGCATATTGAAACGAAGCCCAAAGCGCGTCATCGGTAACGCCCGCCGGGGCCGAAAGACGAGTGGCCGCGCCACGGGCCCGGAGGGCGGCGAGGTTCTGCAGAGTTCCATCAGCGCTCCACCGATCGAGCAGAGCGCCATCGGCTCCATCCAGGGCGATGATCAGGACGCGGGCGGGCATCGTCGTCGTCAAATTTCGCGGGCTATGTGCCGATTCAGCTCGAGAGGTGCGAAACGGTGCATCGGCGATCTCATCGGTCTCGAAGCGCAACGAGCCGGCTTAGCAGGGATCGTCATTTGGGGTTGTCACCGCGATTCCGCGGAGCTGCGCGATATCGGCATTCCAATCTTCAGCCTCGGATCCAATCCGTGCGGACCTCTGAGCGTGCACGATCGCGACCCGCAGGCGCTCGTTTCGGCACGCGTCGAGGACTGGACGGCCACGTCGACCGACGTGATCGTGGGTGACCCTGACGGCATTATCGCGATCCCTTCAGCCCATCTGGTGACAATCGTCGAAGCCGCGCGCAAGATCAGGGATACGGAAACCGAGCACTCGCGTCTCATGCGCGACGGAAAGTCGTTTCGCACGCAAGTTCGATTTTGGCGAGTTCCTGGAGCGCCGCGAGAAAGATCCGTCGTTTACGTTTCGGCGACGCCTTCGCGGCGAAGGCGGTTCGATCGAAGAATGATCGCGATGCGTAGTTTGTCGCGCTCGTTCTCCTTAAGGCCGCGCTTCGTAGACGATGTTGAACGGTGTTTCCGTCGCTCGGCGAAAACGCGTGAAACCGGCCGCGGTCACGACCTCTCGAATGCGGCTTTCGCCGGCCTGCGCACCCAGACAGAGTGCGACTTCCTGCGATCTCGAGCACGGCGTGCAGAGCAAGGTCGAGAACGAATAGTACACGCGCCCCACGGGATTGAGGTTGTCTTTCAGCTGATCGTGTGCGAAGGGCTCGACGATCATCCACGTACCGTCCTTGGCGAGCGCCTTCAGAACGTGCGCGGCCGCGCCCACGGGATCGCCCATATCGTGCAGGGAGTCGAAGGCCGCTACGAAGTCGTAATCGTTACCCGGAAAGTTTTTGGCACTCGAGATCGCGAAGCTGACGCGATCGGCAACTCCTTGCCGCCTGGCCGATTCACGCGCGGCTTCGATCGATTTGTCGTGATAGTCGAAACCGGAAAATTGCGAGTTGGGAAAAGCTTTCGCCATCAGCACCGTCGACGCGCCCTTGCCGCAACCGATATCGGCCACGCGGGCGCCCGCTTCGAGCTTCCGTTGCACGTCGCCGAGCGACGGGATCCACGAGCTGACGAGGTTCGCGGCATAGCCCGGCCGGAAGAATTTCTCGCACCCCGCAATGACGCCCGGATCGTGTTCGTGCCAGCCCATTCCGGCACCGGTGCGGAAGGACTCCGCGATCCGAGGCACGGCTGCCAGCGAGCCCACCGCGAGTTCGAAGGCACCCGGCAAATACGCGGGGCTGTCTTCGTCGGCGAGCGCGAACGCTTGTTCTTGGGTGAGGCTAAAGCGTTTCGTCGTGTCGTCGTAGGTGATGTAGCCGCCCGCCGCCTGCGAGGCGAGCCATTCGCGCAGATAACGTTCGTCGGTCGCGGTTTTTGCGGCTAACTCGGCCGCCGTCAGGGGACCGGCCGCAAGAGCCTTATAGAGGCCGAGTTGGTCGCCGATCACGACCATCCCGGCGTGAACAGACGCGCCGAGGTCGATGACGAATTGCCCGATGAAGGCGTTGAGCTTATCCATGTCCAGCGCTGGAGTCGAGGCGGGAACTTCGGTTGTACTCATTTGCGATGTCTCCTGTTCGTTGGCTGCTCGAAATCGTTCCGAGGCCGGGCGGCGTCGTCGCAACCTGCGGGAAGGCCGGCTCTCGTCGTGCCTCCAGGTATAGCAAGCGCGGGCGGGTGCCGTAACGAAAGATTGCCGAAGAAACCCCAAAACAATCGGGAAGCCCGACCTTTGCGGGAGCGCCACTTGAAGACGATCCCCTCGACGTACCAATTCGCCATTGAAGCCCGCTAAATCGGGCTTTTTTCTTTGCGCGCGTCGGCAAGCAGCGCCGCGAGATTGTTCGCCGCGGCGGCCGTGCAGCGTTTGATGCGCCCGCGAGCGTCGATGACGAGCGGATCGTCGTGATATTGTGCGAGTGCCGAGAATGGATTGAGCCGCGAAGCCATCGCCCAGCTCGCAAGCGCCGGCGCGCTCTCGCGGGTCCGCTGATTCGCAAGTATGGCGAGGAACGCCGATAGATAATCCGTGTCGGCGTCCCAGTACGTGATGGGCGGGCAGAGGCGATTCTTCTCTTCGTCGCTTTCTACCGTCGCCTCGACGACCCCGAGCGTGGCGAGCTGGTAGCAGGCGTATCCCCACTGAAAGAGTTGGACGGTCACCCGTTCCGGTTCGTAGATCGGGCGGATGGGGCGTCGCCGCAGCCCTCTCGACGCGCAATGCACGTGCACCGTTCCTTCGCTCGTCGGCACGCTGCCCTCATCGAGGAAGATTTCCTCGCGCTCGATCCTGAGCACGTGACCGAGCCGAACGACGTCTTCGATTTGACGTAGCAACTTCAGCTCCGCCTCGCTGATCACCGCGCCGCGGAACATGGTCGCCGGCACGGCCGGATCGACGCGAAGGAACAACTCCTCTCTTTCGAGCCGCGCAAACAGATCCGGGATCGAGGTCGCTTGCGCCATCGCCTCGAGCTGAATCGCGAGCCCTTCATAGGTCTGTGGGAGGAATGAGCGCGGTTGTTGGAAGCGCCGGTTCATCCACCATCCTTCGCGCGGCTTGATCCAGCGGATCGCCGAAGCGGGGACGCCCCGTTCGAGCAGCCAGACGATGGCGTCCAAGGCCGTCTTGCCCGCTCCGATGATGCAGAAGCTCTCGGGGCGCTGGCCGATGCGCGTGATTTCGCCTGCGGGCACGCAGCGAACCCCTTCGCCGACATGGAACGGCGGCGGGCTGGTCGCGGGGATGGTGCCTTCGAGATAGGTCGTGTCGACGACCTTACGCCGCACGCGCGCCTTCCATTCCCGTCCCGAAAGCCGCGAAACGACGCGGCCGTCCCCCTGATAGTCGCTGCTCGGGAAATACCGAACGCGGCCGCTCGGCAGAAAGCGGCGCAGCATCACGTTCGCGAAATACGCTCGAATCTCGTCGGCGCCGGCGGTTTCATAGTAGCCGGCATTGGTCCCGACCACATCGAGCGCGCCTTGCCCGAGCGGCACCGAGTTGACGCCATAAAAAGCGGACGGCTGATGCAGTCGCACGTAAGGATAGGCATCGATCCAGTGTCCTCCGGGCGCGTGGCGGCGATCGACGATCGTGATCGTCGCGTCGCAATGCTCGAGGAGCGCGTCGGTAAACGCCATCCCGGCGGCCCCAGCCCCGACCACGAGATAATCAGTTTCGAGTTCTTCATCCCTGTCGCTCACGGCTTTCTCTCTTGGGTGCTCGACTCTCTGAGGGGTACTCATTTGCGATCTCTCCAGTTCGTTGGCTGCTTGAATCGTTCCGAGCCCGGACGGCGTCCTCGCAACCCTGCGGGACGGCTCTCGTCGTGCCTCTAAGTGTAGCAAGCATGGGCGAGCGGCGTAACGAAACATTGCCGAAGAAACCCCAAAACAATCGGCAGCCTGACCTCTTGCGGGAGCGCCATATCCCTTGAAGACGATCCCCTCGACCTACCAATTCGCCCAGTTCACGCTCGACGTGACGAGGGGCTGCGTCCTCAAGACGGGAGAGGAAATCAAGCTGCGACCCAAGGTGTACGAGATGCTCGCGTATTTCGTGAGCAACCCGGGTCGCCTGATCGGAAAGCAGGAGCTGATCCAGGCGGTTTGGCCGGACAACTTCGTTACCGACGACTCACTCGTTCAATGCACGCTCGAACTGCGGCGCGCTCTGGGCGATCGCGACCAGCGATTGCTTCGGACCGTGCCGCGCAGAGGATATCTGTTTGCCGCCGAGGTCACGCAGGGCCCGCGGGACGCGACCGAACGCAAAATCTCCGGCGCCGGCAGACTCGGCGCGAAGCTCATCGAGCTGCCGGCACCTCGCACCTCGCTGATCGGCCGCGAAGCGGACGTCGCGAGAGCGGCAGAACTTTTGCGCAGCGAGAACGTGCAGCTGCTGAGCCTGACCGGCCCCGGAGGTGCCGGCAAGACTCGGCTTGCCATCGCCGTCGCGGCGGCGATCGCGCCTGAGTTTACGGGCGGAGTTCAATTCGTCGGACTGGCTTCCATCACCGATCCGGATCTCGTTGCGACGGCGCTCGTAACATCGCTCGAGATCCAACACGTCGCCAACCGCACCGGCCCGCAAATCATCAGCGACTATGTGCAAGGTTTAGGTCCGTTTCTCTTCGTGCTGGACAACTTCGAGCAGGTGTTGCCCGCAGCAACCTTCGTAGCCGAAACGTTGGCGAGATGTCCGTCGCTCAAGGTGTTGGTGACCAGCCGAGAGCGTCTTCGCATTTACGGCGAGCAAGAATTCCCGGTGGCCCCCTTGGAGCAGGATTCCGCCGTCCGGTTGTTCGTGCAGCGCGCCGGCGCAGTGCGGCCCAGCTTTGCGATGACCGCCGAAGATTCGGTCGCGATCGCGGACATCTGCTCCCGGCTCGATGGTTTGCCGCTCGCGATCGAGCTTGCGGCAGCCCGGACGAAGCTGCTCTCGGCCCGCGCCATTTTGGAACGGCTGCAGAGCCGTCTACAACTCTTGACCGGTGGCGCGCTCGACCTACCCGAGCGCCAACAGACGCTCCGCGCGACGATCGACTGGAGCTACGGCCTCTTAAGCGAGGCCGAGCAGAAATTGTTCCGGCGATTTTCCGTCTTCATCGGCGGCTGCACACTCGAGGCTGCTGAAGCCGTGTGCGATACCGGGAGCGATCTCGGAGTCGGTTTGTTCGAGGGCCTCGCCTCGCTGATCGATAAGAATTTGGTTCAGCGGGTCGACGGTGCGGATTCCGAAGCGCGCTTCACGATGTTGGAGACCATTCGCGAATACGCGCTCGAACGGCTGGTATGCAGCGGCGAAGAGAGCGCGACGAGACGCGCGCACGCCGCTTACTGCCTGATCCTCGCCGAGGAAGGGAATCCCGAATTGAACCCGGCGGAACGGACCGCGTGGCTGAGCCGATGCGATCTCGAGACGGACAACTTCCGCTCCGCCCTCGACCACCTCATTGCGCAACGGGACGCCGACTGGAGTTTGCGTCTCTGCATGGCGCTCTTCCGGTTCTGGGACATGCGCGAGCACCTCATCGAAGGCCGAAGCCGTTTGGAGACGGCGCTGCGCCTGGCGGGCGACCGTTTTTCGAAGGAACGCGCGAGGGTGGCGCACTTTCTGGGAGCCCTCACCACGGCTCAGGGTGATTTTGCCTCCGCGAAGCGCTTTCTCGAGCAGAGCCTATCACTTTATGAGCAGCTCGGCGATGGCTGGGGCATCGCCGTCTCTTTCAACGCGCTCGCGGTCTCGGCGCGAGATTCGGGTGACTACGAATCCGCGCAAGCGAATTTCGAACGCAGCCTCGCGTGTTGGCGCGCGCTCTCCGATCGGTTGGCGACCGCCCGTTGCCTGCACAACCTTGCAAACGTCACCAAAGTTTGCGGCGATTACTCACGCGCGCGGTCGGCGCTGTCAGAAGCCGCGAGCATTTTTGAAGAACTGGGCGATCGGAGCGGAGCCGCATGGTCAAAGAATCAGCAAGGCGATATCGCCCGCGAACAAGGCGATCTCGCCGCCGCTCTCGGCTTTTACGGAAGCGCGCTTTCGGCGTTCCGAGAAATCGGAGATCACTGGGGTTCCGCCCGGTCTCTTGCCGATTTAGGCCACATTTATTGCGAGCAGAAAGCGTACGAGGCGGCGCGCGCCGCATACCGTGAATCGCTAGAACTCTTCGCGGAGTTAGGGCACAGGCGCGGCATCGCGCGCGCGTTCGAAGGCTCAGCGTGTTTGTCTGCGGCGCGAGGCGATGCAGCGCGAGCGCTGCAGCTGGCGGCGGCAGCAGCGAATTTGCGACGGCTGATCAGCGCACCGCTCCCGCGCGCGGAGCAACTACGGCTCGATCAAAACCTGTCGGCCGCGTGGGAATCGCTCAGCGATGCGGAAGGGAAAGCTGCGTGGACGGCCGGGCGCGCGATGAACATGGAGAGGGCGCTCGAACTCTCGCTCAGCGAACCGCAGCCGACTATCGCAGGTTGACGGGATCGAGGAGCCGGCGCACGGCCGACACCCGATCTGCCGGAATGCCGAGGCGCCGAGCATGCTCCCGTACGCAATCCTCATCGGGAGCCAGATACACGCAATAGACTTTATCTTCGGTCACGTAGCTGTGCAGCCACTGGATCTGCGGGCCCATCCCCTCCAGCGTCTCAAGGGAGCGGAGAGACAGCGCGCGCAACTCTGCGTCCGAGAGCGATCCAGCTCCCGGTATCTCACGTTCAATGATAAACTGCGCCATAACTTCCCTCGCCTACGCCGAGCCGCATAGCAGCGGGTCGACTACCACGTTGGCACCGATTTTCGGGGGTACCAGGTGGCAGGAGGCCGTTCCTGTCGCGCAGGTCTCGCGCGGCCGAGGGCCGCGCCCGGAAGCGTTGAGATCGGCGTACATGCGCCGCGCAACGGTATAGATGCGGGTTTGCAGGTCGGCATCGGGCATCGCGGCCCAATTGTCGGCGATCCGAAAATAGAAGATGCTAATCAGCGTATCGATGAAACCAACCTTGCAGTAGCGCGCCACGATAACGTACTCTCCTCAAGGGTCCGGTGCGTCGGGTATTGCCTCTTGGCTTGTGGCATCCTCGCTCGGGCCCGCGAAGGTCACCCTTTGGTTTCTGAGGTAGAGAAGGCCCGTGGCACGTTCGCACCGTGCGCGCCGCACCAAGATCACCTCGCCTGGCGGCCTCGCGTTCGCGGTCACCGGCATGGTGCTGATGTCGGCGGTGCTCCTTGTGCCGGGGATATTCTTTCTCGTTCAGCGCGAGACCGGCACGCGGGCGACCGCGACAATTGATTCATGCGAGACGACGGGTGCCGGGCGCTACGCGGACACCGAGTGCTCGGGCAGCTGGGTCGTCGGAGGTTCGATTCTCGACAAGGGCTCCATCGTTCTCGGTACGATCCAGGGTGCCGACGAAAGCGATGTCGGTAAGACGATGGACGTTACGGTGGTCGGAGATCAGGCCTACTCGCGCGATCTCAAGCTGCCCGTCTTGCTCATCGGTCTCGGGCTCGTGCCGATCGGCCTCGCGATCCTCGTGGTCCTAGGTTACTTCCGGAAGCGGCGGGCGGCAGCTGCGGCGGCCGGCGCTCAGGTTCCGGATTCCGGCCCGAGCGGGAAGTGGCGCGCTAAGTAACGTCCGACCTCTTCAATCCCCGCGACCAAAGCCGCGGTCGGATCGCCCGCGCGAAGATGCTTCTCCGTAATCGCAACGACGCTGTTCCACGCCTCTTGTCCGAGCCGGTCGTGCGCGACGGTATCGCCGACGACCGCAAATTCCCGACGCGAGGGAACGACGAAGAACAGTACGGCATTGCGCTCCGGGCGTCGCGTCAATCCATGGACGTGCAGCGCGCGCAATGCCGCGGCATGGATGTCGCCGGAGATGCGCGGTGCGATCTTTACCGAGATCGACGCACCGGTCGATGCTTCGGCCCGCGCGATCGCTTCGCCAACGCGTTTGCGATCGACGAAACGACGAAGGCTGCTCACCACTTCCCGGTTGCTCCGCCGCCGCCCGAAAGTCCGCCTCCACCTGAAAATCCGCCGCCTCCGAGCCCGCCTAGGATGGCGCCGCCGAGCATCAGTCCACCCCACAGGCCGAAGCCGCTGTTGTTGCCGGATATATAAGGCCCGCGATCGGGAAGCGCTCGCACGAGCGCGACGAGCGCGACGATCACCAGCACCGAGATGAGGATACCGATGACGATACCGAGCGTGTTCCCGCTATCGTCCTGGTCGTAAGTGTCCGGAACCGTCCGAGGAAGGGTTGCGGCCGGTGCGCTCGTCGCTTCTCCGCCGATCGTTGCGAGAATTGCGTCGACGCCCGCAGCCACCGCGCCGTCAGGGTCGCCCGCGCGAAGTTTGGGCGTAATCGTATCGCGGATAATGCGCGCAGCGATCGCATCGGGCACGGTTTGTTCGAGCCCATAGCCGACTTCGATCCGCACTTTGCGGTCGGAGGGGAAGACGAATAAGACGAGGCCGTCGTCCATCCCCTTTCTTCCTACCTTCCAGCGCGCGAACGCGCGCACCGTCCAATCCTCGGTCGGAGTCGTTCCGGTGGTCGGTGCGACATAGACGAGCAGCTGACGGCCCGTTGTGTCCTCGTACGCGCTGAGCCGAGCGTCGAGCGTCGAAACGGTTTGCGCCTGCAAGAAACCGGCCGTGTCGGTGACCCACTGCGAGGGCGAGGGCGGGATCGGCACTTCGCCCGCCCGCGCCGCGGCGCCGAGAGCGATCAGTAGCACGAGCAGCAGTGCTGCGCGCAATGCCTTCATTACGTCAGAAATTCACCGCCGGAGCATTTCGCGAGCCGGGTTGCGATTTAAAGTACGACTTCTCGGCGAAGCGCGACCCGAAGAATCCCGCGACGAACACCGTCGGAAACGAATCGCGCGTCGTGTTGAACGCTTGTGCGGCCTGGTTGAACCGCATGCGCTCGACGGCGATGCGGT
>Ga0302325_10001079_pt1 | contig 71133 bp, 63 predicted proteins | sample Palsa_T0_2_FD_201948 | JGI IMG/M metagenome (GOLD analysis project Ga0302325, IMG submission 201948) | Peat permafrost microbial communities from Stordalen Mire near Abisko, Sweden - Palsa_T0_2 | ecosystem: Environmental > Terrestrial > Soil > Palsa > Peat permafrost | place: Sweden: Abisko...
TCACGCTGTCTCCGGCCTTCCCGTCTTCCCGCCTTCCTCTTCCACCTCTCCCTCTTCGGCCACTGCAACCGAGCCGTTTCGTCGCGGGCGACGATCATGGCCCGCCCTCGCGGCGATTCGGTTGTGCGACGCCCGCTACGCCACGCCGAGCAGCTTGTCCATCGACGCTTCGTCGGCGGGCGTGAACGAGTACTGGTCGAACTCGGCGCTCGACGCCCAGCGGTACTCGTGGACGGCGCGCGCCTCGAGCTCGGGGCTCTTCAGCGTGCACTCGTAGAGGTAAAGGTCGACGACGTAGTGCTCGTACGGGTGGCTCACGAACGAGATCAGCTTGCCGACGTCGATCTCGGCGCCGAGCCGGTGGTTGACCTCGCGCTTTAGCGCGTGGGCATCGAGCTCGCTGTCCTCGACGCGGCCGCCGGGGAACTCCCAGAGCAGCGGCAGCACGGCCGTCGCGCGCCGCTGGGTGATGAGATAGCGGCCGTCTTTCTCGATGACCGCCGCCACGACCCGGATGGTCCGCTGCTGCATGGTCGGTCACCGGCCGCGGGCGCTACCCGGGCGTCAGAGGGCGATGCGGAACAGCTGCTGTCCCATCAGCAGCACGTCGCCCGAGCGCACGTCCGCCTCCGCCGCGATGCGGATGAACGTGCCGTTCGAGCTCCCGAGGTCGGTGAGAAACAGCCGCTGGCCATCCCAGGTGAGCCGGCAGTGCAGTCCGGAGACGTAGCCGTCTTCCGGGAACAGGATGTCGCCCCGCTCGCGCCCCAGGTGCACGCCGCCCTCGGGCACCGGGAACGCATTGCCCGTCTCCTCGCGCCCGATGACGAGCGCGATGCGACCCACGTAGCCCTTGCTGGGGGCGCCCAGGCGCTCCACGCCGTCCGGAGGCGGCGGCTGGGGGACGAGCGGCTCGAACTTGATGATCTCCTGGCCGATGCGAAACACCTCGTTCGGACGGAGCTCGACGGGTACGTCGCGCCCGAGCTTCTTGTAGACGCCGTTGAGCGAGGCCTCGTCCTTGACGATGGCCCGGCCGGGGCCCGCCGCGCGGAACGTGGCGTGGCGAGGCGAGAGGTAGCTGTCGCCCGCGAAGATGCCGCCCGTCTCGCGGCCGACCGTGCCGGTGGCGCCGGCGAGGTTGAAGGTGCCGGCCTCGGTGCCGTCGGCGCGCAGGGCCGTGAGCACCATCATGCCCGCCGACGGATCGGCCACCGGCATCGGCGCGGGAGCGGCCGAACGCGGCGCCGCGCTCCCCAGGCGGAAGCCGCACGAACCGCAGAACAGATTGGCCGTCGTGTTCTGGTGCCCGCACTGCGGACACACGACCGCGGCCGGGGCGGGCGCCGCGATGACCGGCGGCGGCGCGGCCATCGCCTGCGGGGGAGGCGCGGCCACCGGGGCCGGCATCGGCGCGGCCGCGACCGGCGGCATCGGCCCACGCGACACGATCGGCGCCTGCATCGGCGACTGCCCTACCGCAACTGTGCCCGCGAGCCCCGCGGCCATCGCGGGCGAAGGGACCGGGGCGGCTCGGACGCCGTGCGGCGGCGTCTGCGGCGAGAACGGCTTGGGCGCCGCGCCCCTAGGAAGCTCCGCGCCGCAACCGAGACAGAACTTGTAGTGGTCCTGATTGTCCTTCGTGCATTTCGCACACGTGATCACGCTGGCCTCCGCACGCCGTACCCTCGGCCACCAACGAGTATCTACGGCGCTGGCGGGGGGTCAAGCGAATGGACGCGCGTGGTAGCGTGGTACCCTCGCCGGCATGCCGAACGCCACCTTCCCCGAAATCACCACGACCGGCACGGGACAGCTCTACGCGCGGCTCGTGACGACGCAGGGCACCATCCTCGTCAAGCTCGAGGAGCAGCGCGCGCCCAAGACCGTGAAGAACTTCGTCGGCCTCGCCACGGGGTCGCAGGAGTGGGTCGACCCCAGGACCCGCCAGTCCAAGCAGGGCACGCCGTACTACGACGGGACCATCTTTCACCGGGTCATCCCGGACTTCATGATCCAGGCCGGCGACCCCCTCGGGCAGGGCACGGGCGGCCCCGGCTACAAGTTCGAGGACGAGTTCCACCCTGAGCTCAAGCACAAGGGCCCCGGCATCCTCTCGATGGCCAACGCGGGCCCCGGGACCAACGGGTCGCAGTTCTTCATCACCGAGCGCGCGACGCCGCACCTCGACAACAAGCACTCGGTCTTCGGCACGGTCATCGCGGGCGTCGACGTCGTGAAGACGATCGCCCGAGTCCCCACGGGTGCACGCGACAAGCCGTCGCAGGACGTCGTTCTCCAGCGTGTCGAGATCTTCCGCAGCGAAGCCCCGCCGGCGGCCTAAGAGCACATCCGACAACCGAGTCCGGTAGCTCGAGGATTGGGGAGTCACAGGAAGGCGGGAAGACGGGAAGGCTGGAGACAACGATCTCCGACCCATCCCCAAACCTTCCCGTCTTCCCGCCTTCCTGTTCCACCCCTCTTCTGGCAGTTAGCGGACGCGCACGACGGTGACGATCGTCAGCGGCTTGAAGCCGAGCGCCCGAGCGAGGGACCTGCGGACGGCCAGGCGGACGGCCTCGGCGACCTCGTCGTCGCTCGGCGATGGGGCACGCCGTTCGAGCGCGGCGCGCACGACGTCGTCGACGGCGGCGCGTCCGTCCCGCTCGGCTGCCAGGACGACGCTCGCGTCCGCAGCCGGGTCGAGGACGCCGCGCGTTGCGAGCACGACCGGGCCGGCGAGGGCGCCGGACGCGCCGATCGGGACCGTCACGTGCGCCACGCCCTGGCTCGCCAGGATCGTGCGCTCGGCGAGCACGCTCGCCGGGACCTCGCGCCCCGCGAAGACGTGCACGCGTCCCGCCGCGGTGCGCTCCACCTTGCGGATGCCGGCGTCGTCGACCACCGCCACGTCGCCGTTCTCGATGACGCATACCTCGGGCACCTGGAGCTCTCGCGCGAGCTCGGCGTGCCGCAGGAGATGGTGCAGCGTGCCGTGGACGGGCACGAACGCCCGCGGTCGTGTGAGCTCGATCATCCGCTTTTGTTCCTGACGGTGCGCGTGGCCGCTCACGTGCACGGCGCGATCCGACCACCAGGTGCGAAGCTCGACGCCGCGCCGGAGCAGCTCCGTCATCACCCGCATCACGCCGGGCTCGTTGCCCGGGATGACGCGGCTCGAGAGGACGACCACGTCGCCCGCGCCCAGCGTGACCGAGGGATGCTCGCCGCGGGCCAGGCGCGCCAGCGCCGCCGCCTTCTCCCCCTGCGACCCGGTCGCGACCGCGAGGATCTTGCGGCGCGGCAGCTCGGCCGCGCGGTCCGCGGGCCACACCAGGTCGGAGGGCCACTCGAGGTAGGGGCGGCCGGCCTGGTCCCCCGTCGTGCGCGTCGTCGCGCGGGCGACGCGCGCGTGCGTGTCGACGCCCCGTCCCAGGGCGACGATCTTGCGCCCGTGCCGGCGCGCGATGTCGCCGAGCATCCGCAGCCGGTGCACGTTGGACGCGAACATCGACACGACGACGATCTGCTCGGCGCCGGCGACGATCGCGTCGAGCGCGTGTCCGACGCCCTCCTCGCCGCCCGTCGGGCCCGCCGCGTCGATGTTCGTCGAGTCGCTGAGCAAGAGGCGGATCCCCTCGCGCCCGAGCTCCTCGAAGCGTGTGACGTCGAACGTCTCATGGTCCGGCGGCGCGTCGTCGAACTTGAAATCGCCGGTGTGCACCACCAGGCCCGCCTCGCAGCGGATCGCAAGCGCCGTCGAGTCGGCGATCGAGTGCGTCACGCGAATGGGCTCCACGTCGAACGGCCCCACGCGCACCGACTCGCGCGGCGCCACCACGTTGAGCGACGCGTGCGCGAGGACTTCGTGCTCCGCGGCGCGCTCGCGCACCAGGCCAAGCGCGTACCGGGGGCCGAAGACGGGGGCGTCGAAGCGCCGGAGCAGGTACGGGATCGCGCCGATGTGGTCCTCGTGCCCGTGCGTCACGAAGATGCCGGCGATGCGCAGCCCCTCGAGCGGCGCGAAGCTCGGGTGCACCACGTCCACACCGAGCCCTCGGTCGTCGAACGTCACGCCGCAGTCGACGACGAGCGCCTGTCCGCCCTGCTCGAGGGCAAGGCAGTTCATCCCGATTTCGCCCAGGCCCCCGAGCGCGATGAGTCGCAACGCGCCTGGCTACGTAGCACGCGCCCGCGTGCTATGCGTGGGGGCTCCACGTACGGTCATGTCGACCCTCGGCGACAAGCGCTTCGTCCTCATGACCGGCAAAGGCGGGGTGGGCAAGACCACCGTGTGCGCCGCCGAAGCGGTGGCGCTCGCGGCCAAGGGCAAGCGCGTGCTGGTGGCGATGTGCAACGCCAAGGAGCGCCTCAGCACGATGTTCGGCGTGCCCTCGATCGGCCCCGACATCGTGCAGGTCGCGCCCAACATCTGGGCGGTCAACATGCAGCCCGAGAAAGCGATCGAGGAGTACGGCATCCTCGTTTTGCACAGCCGCGCGCTCTACAAGACGCTCTTCGACAACAGCTACGTCCGCAAGTTCTTGCGCGCGGTGCCCGGCATGCAGGAGTGGTCGATGCTGGGTAAGGCGTGGTGGCACACGACCGAGAAGGTGAAGGACGGATCCTTCAAGTACGACGTCGTCATCCTCGACGCGCCCGCGACCGGTCACGGCCTCGACATGCTGCGCGTCCCCAAGGTCATCGTCGACGTGGTGCCTGCGGGCCTCTTGCGGCGCGACGCCGAGCGCGCGTGGGCGCTCTTCCAGGATCGGACCACGTGCGCCATCGTCCTCGTCACGCTGCCCGAAGAGATGCCCACGACCGAGACGATCGAGCTCTCGCAGGCTCTCAAAGAGATGGGCCTGCCCGTCGCGCGCGTGGTCGTGAACGCCGTCCTGCCGCCGCTCTTCGATCGCGCCGAGCGCACGGCCCTCGAGGCCCTGCCGCGCTTCGACCCGGCCACGGCGGGCGACTCCGCCCTCTTCGCCGCCCGCGATCGCGCCATCCGCGAGCGCGTGCAGGCCGAGAGCATGGCCCGCCTCTCCGCCAGCTTCCCGGACCCGCCGGCGTTCTTGCCGATGCTTTTCACGGAGGCATCGAACCCGGCGGCCATCCAGGCGCTCGCGAAGCGGGTCTAATGCCCCGAGTCCGTGAGAGATCACAGGAAGGCGGGAAGACGGGAAGGTTTTCCGACAAAACGATCCTTCCCATCTTCCCGCCTTCCTGTTGAAATTCTTCGATGCCTAGGCCTTCTTGAGGTTGGCCAGCGCGAAGTCCCAGTTGACGAGGCTCTTCAGGAACGTCTCGATGTATTTGGGGCGCGCGTTTCGGTAGTCGATGTAATAGGCGTGCTCCCAGACGTCGATCGTGAGCAGCGGTGTCTGGCCGTGCTTGAGCGGCAGGTCGGCGTTGCCCGTCTTGGTGACCGACAGCTTCTTGTCCTTGCCGAGGACGAGCCACGCCCAGCCGCTCCCGAACTGCGTCGTCGCCGCGGCGGTGAACTCTTCGCCGAACTTCTCGACCGAGCCGAAGTCGCGCGTGATCGCGGCGGCCAGGTCGCCCGTGGGCGCGCCGCCGCCCTGCGGCTTCATGCTTTGCCAGTAGAAGGTGTGGTTCCAGACCTGCGCCGCGTTGTTGAAGACGCCGCCCTCGCTGGAGAGCACGATCTCTTCGAGGCTCTTGCTCGCCTCGGGCTTGCCCTCGAGCAGCTTGTTCAGGTTCGTCACGTACGCCTGGTGGTGCTTGCCGTAGTGGAAGTCGAGCGTCTCGGCGCTGATGTGCGGGGCGAGCGCGCCTTTGTCGTAGGGGAGGGGGGGAAGCGAAAACGGCATGGGGGGCTCCTGTCTCGTTTGCTTGAAACTGGTGTCTAGGGGACGGGAGATTGCCCTGGGGCGCGGACAAGTCAACAGGACGCGGCCGTGGGCGGGGGAGGGGACGCGAGCGGGGTCGGGGTCGAGGTCGGGGTCGAGGTCGGGGTCGGGGTCGGGGTCGGGGTTTGGGCGTCGCCGGCGTTGCCATGCGGGTGGCACGTCGAGGGAAGCGCGTGGGTGGCGTTGCTACGCGGGTGGCACGTCGAGGGAAGCGTGTCGCCGGCGTTGCCGCGCGGGTTGCTGGCGTTGCCATGCGGGTGGCACGTCGAGGGAGGCGCGTCGCCGGCGTTGCCATGCGGTTGGCACGTCGAGGAAAGCGCGTGGCTGGCGTTGCCACCCGCGTGGCACGTCGAGCGAGCCGCGTAGCCGGGCCTGCCGCACATGTGGCTGGACGCGATCGGCGCCCACCTGGCTGGGCGTCGGGAGAAATTTCACTCGCTCGTACGATTTCTCGATCTCGCCGTGAGGAAAACGCCCTCCTGCTCGGCATACCCCGGTGAGGACGCTGCGCCGGGGCACGGTGCTGCGGCGGGGCGCCCTCGTGTCCACGAAATGACCGAGGAGAAAGCCGTGATGTCCGCACCCAATCGTTCCGAACAGCAAGCCCAGGATGCCAAGGTGATCCTGGGTATCCAGAAAGACCTGCTCAGCGTCCCGACACTGAGCCTTGCCGGGCAAGCGATCACGCCCGCCGACCTCGAGAAGCTCGTCCAGAGCCGCATCGATTCGGCGAACGCGATCGCCCCCGCCAAGGTGCAGTGGTCGGCCGCCGTGCAGGCCTACCGCGCGCTCGACACGCAAGTCACGCCGATCCTCCGGGCTCTGCGGGCTTACCTGATCAACGCGCACGGCCCGACGAGCCCCGTGCTCGCCGACTTCGGGTTCTCGCCGTCCAAGACGGCGGTGAAGACTCCCGAAGTGAAGGCCGAAGCCGCCGAGAAGGCCCTGGCCACCCGTAAGGCCAGGAACACGCTCGGCAAGCAGCAGAAGAAGAACATCAAGGGAACGGTCTCGCCGGCCGCCCCCGCGACGTCTTCGACTGCGACCCCGCCGGCGGCGTCGACCGCGCCGGCCACGCCGCACGCCTGATCGAGGCGTGAGGTGACAATCAGGGAATCGGGGGGCCCCGCCGGAGCCGCGGGGTCCCCCGGTCCCGCTTTTACGACCGAATCCGGTGGGGAGCTCGAGGGGAGCGGAGGTCGCTCCCCTCGACCACGACTACTCCACTTCGACCACGACCTCCTGCACGAGCAGCTTCTCGATGAGGCCCTTCGAGTACGCCGACAGCTCGCGGAAGACGACGCCCATGCCCGGCGGGCTCGTCTCGACGCGGACCACTTCGCCCACGCCCTCGATCGTCTCGATGTCGTCCATGATCACGGTGAACCGCAGGTTCACGCGCGTGCCGATGGCGAGCGGCTGCTGCGACTTGATGAACACCCCGGTGCGGGAAATGTTCGTCACGTACTCCTGGATGAAGGCGTCGAACGACTCGAATTCCTTGTTGATGGTGACTCGCTCGTTGCCACGCTTGTCATCGCTCATGCGATTGCTCCAAGGACGGTTCGGTCACAGGCCCGCCAGATCGAACTGCTCGAGATGATACTCCGTCCGGGCGCTCACCTGGATGCGGCGCATGTACTTGCTCTCGGCGTCCTGCACGGCGGCCTTCTCGCTGCCGGTGAGGAGATCGGCGACGGCCGGGTGGCAGTTGACGAGGATCTTGTAGCCGGGCAAGTCCTGCCGCTTGCGGCGGATTTCGCGCAGGATGTCGAAGGCGATCGTCTCTTTGGACTGCAGGTGCCCCGTCCCGTCGCAATAAAAGCACGGCTCGTGGAGCAGGCGGCCCAGGCTCTCGCGCGTGCGCTTGCGCGTCATCTCGATGAGGCCAAGCTCCGAGATGCGGTTCAGCGTCGTCTTGGCCTTGTCGCGGACGAGCAGCTCCTCGAGCGTCTTTCGGACCTTCTCGCGGCTCGACGGCTTTTCCATGTCGATGAGGTCGAGGATGATGAGACCCCCGATGTTGCGGAAGCGCAGCTGGTAGGCGATCTCGTTGACGGCCTCGATGTTCGTCTTGAGGATCGTCTCCTCCATGTCCTTGCTGCCCTTGCCCACGAACCGCCCGGTGTTGACGTCGATGGCGGTGAGGGCTTCGGCCTCGTCGATGATGAGGTAGCCGCCGCTCGGCAGCGGGACCTTGCGTGAGAGGGCGCGCGCGATCTCGTCCTCGATGCCGTACGCGTCGAAGATCGGCTCGTCGTCGCCGTAGTAGATGACGTCCTTGAGCCTGTCCGGCATGAACATCTCGACGAAGCGGCACGCGCGCTCGTACTGCCCGCGGTCGTCGATCACGAGCTGATCGACGTCGTCCGTGAAGAGATCGCGCGCCGTCTTGAGCACGATGTCGAGCTCGCTCATCAGCATCGCCGGGGACTTGGCGCCCTCGCGCTTCTTCGCGACCTCGCCCCAGAGGCGCACCAGGTAGCCGACGTCCTGTTTGAGCTGCTTTTTCGTCAGCCCCTCGGCGACGGTGCGCACGATGAGGCCCCCCGTCGGCGGCTTCATGCTGTCGATCGTCTCGCGCAGGCGGGCGCGCTCCTTGTCGTTGCCGATCCGCTTGCTGATGCCCACGTGCTCGAGCGTCGGCAGGTAGACGACGTAGCGGCCGGGCAGCGAGATGTGGCTCGAGCAGCGCGCGCCCTTGGTACCGATCGGCTCCTTCGTGAGCTGGACGATGATGTCCTGGCCCTCTTTGACGACGTCGCGGATCGGCGTCGACTTGGAGAGGCGCCCGGGCATGCCGGTCGAGCGGGGGCGCTGCGAGCGGTTGGCGTCGTTGTTCGCGGGGCCGCGTCCGTTGCTCCGCCCGCGGCCTCGCCCTCGTCCGCGCCCGCGGCCATACCGGTCGCCCCCGCGGCCGCCGCCGCGATCGTCCTGGCGCGGCGCGGGCGCTCGCTGCATCGGCGCGCCCGGGTCGCTGATGGTGAAGCCTGGGAGGTTCGGGTTGTCGAACAGCTCGTCGTCCGCGGCGGCGGGGGGCCCTTGGGAGTCGCGGTCGTCGTGGGCATCGCTGTCGGTGGCTCCGGCTTCGGCCACGGCGACGAGGCTCTCGCTCGGCTGCGCGTGGTCGGCGACTCTGGCCTCGCTCTCGACGCCTGAGTGGTGGTGGTCTCCGTCGCTCGCGTCGCTCGCGCTGTCGTCGCTGCGTTCATCGTCGCCTTCGACGCTCTCGTCCGCGGCGGCTTCGACGCCGTCGTCCGCGGCGACATGGCCCTCGCCCGAAGCGTCTTCGTCTTCGTCTTCGGCCTCGCCGGTCGCAGCGACGGCCTCTTCGTCGCCCTCGCCCTCGCCCTCGTCGTCTTCGTCGGTGCCGTGGGCGCGGGCTTCTTCCTCTTCGCCGGCCGTCGCGACGGTGCCGTCGGAGACAGGTGCCGCGGTCGCGCCGTTGGCGTCGCGCGTCGCGTCGCCGCTGCCGAGCGCGTGCTTGCGCCCGCCGGCGAGGTACGCCTCGAAGTCGTCGGGGCGGATCAGGTCTTCGACATGCAGGAACGCGGCCCGCTCGAGGCCGATGTCGATGAAGGCGGCCTGCAGCCCGGGAAGGACGCGGGTGATCTTGCCGAGGTAGACGTCGCCTACGGTTCCGCCCCGGGGCGCCGCCCCGCGCCTTTCGATGTGGAGCTCGGCGATGATGCCGTCTTCAATGAGGGCGACGCGGGTCTCGGCGATGTCGGACGATACAACGAGGATGTTCTTGGCCATTCGGAGGGGAGCTTTCCCGCCCGGAAGCGACGAACCCCTCAGCCGCGCGCACGCACACCGCCGACAGGACGGTTACGTTGCACGTTACGTTGCGCGTTAGGTTGTGCGTCACGCTGCCCCCGCTCAAGAGCCTTGTCTTGGCAGGAACAACGGACGATTGCGCACGGGCTTTCAGGGAACTCATCGCCTTTGGGCGACGCCGCGGGCCCGCTTCACGCATAGCGCGCGGCCCCGGCGACATATCAACGCGGCCGCCGGCGCCCAACGTGAATCGCCAGGGACGGCAGCACGCAAACCTTTGCGGGGCAGCGTTGGCCTCTTCGGGCCGGTGCGCGCTTCCCCTATATCCCATCGCATAGCTGAAACGCGGCTGCCTTGCCAGCGCTATGCGCCCTCGGCGCCCGCGACCGCTCGCGGAGACGCCGCTCATGTCACGGTCCACGTGCCCATGTGACGGTTCGCGGGCACAAAAGGTAAAGGCCCTGCCACACGCTTCGGCGCTACCGTTGCTGCCTTCCGGCCCTGGCGGGTTTCACGCTTCCACGTCGACAGGGCCACACGGCCCCCCCCGCTTTACGGGGGCGTCACGATGCACAACCTAGTCGCCCGCCCTCGGTTCGTCGAGCGCATCCAGCTCGTGGATGCCCCGTCGAGCCTCGTGGAGCAGCGAGCGGCGCCGCTGTCCGCTATGAGCCGTGCCCCATGAGCGCCCATGAACCCTAGCGCCGAGATTCGCCTCGTGACGGCGCGCGAGCTACGGCGGAGCTTTCGCAGCTCCAAAGGGGTCTTGCTCGCGCTCATCTGCGTGGTCGGCGGGGCGGGGGTGTCGATTCTCTTCGCGTGGATGGACCGGATGAAGCGCGAGGCGATCGCCGCCGCCTCCAGCGGCCTCGGGGGCGTCGACCTCTCCGACGCGGTCGCCTCGGCGCAGCAGCCGCTGTTCGAGCACCTGTACGGGCCCGCGACGGCCAAGGCGCTCGCGCCGGCGCCGTACTCGCTCTGGATGATGCTCATGGCCACGCTGTGGCTCGCGCCGCTGCTCATCTCGCTGCTCGACTACGACGCCGTGTCCGGCGAGGTGCAGCACCGCAGCGTGCGCTTCTGGACCGTGCGCGCGCGCCGCAGCTCGTACATCGCGGGCAAGGCGCTCGGCGCGTGGCTCACGGTGCTCGCGGTCACGCTGGGCATGAACGTGATCGTGTGGGGGGTCATCGTGGGCATCGGGCAGATCCCGGCGGCGCAGGTGCTCACATGGGGCCCGCGGTTCTTCGCCGTCACGATCCCGATCAGCGCCGCGTGGTGCGGCGTCGCGATGCTGGTCGGGTCGCTGTTTCGCACGCCGATGATGTCGCTGCTCGCCATCTCGGCCGCGTTCACCGGCCTGTGGATCGCGTCGGTCGTGGCGGCGTTGTCGGAGCGGCCGTGGCTCGCGTACCTGTACCCGAACACCTACGACGCGCTGCTCCTGTCGCCGAACGCGGGTGACCTGGCGCTCGGCTTCGCGGGACCGGTCGTCATCGCCGCGGTGACGACGGGCGCCGCCGCGCTGCTCTTCGAGACGAGGGACGTGTAGATGGCCGCGGTTCGATCGTCCGGCGCGTCGAGCGCGCCCGCGGCGCACGAAGCCGCCGTGCGCGCGGTGCAGCTGACGAAGCGCTTTGGCTCGAAGATCGCGGTCGAAGACGTCACGTTCACGGTGCCGCAGGGCGCCGTCTTCGGCCTCGTGGGGCCGAACGGCGCGGGCAAGACGACGACGTTCTCGATGCTCGCGGGCTACCTGCGGCCCAGCGCCGGTCGCGTGGAGATCCTGGGCTTCCCGCCGACGGCGGTCGACTCGCTGCGGTCGCGCGTCGGTGTGCTCCCGCAGGACGCGCTCTTGCCCGCGCAGGACACCGTCGGCGAGTTCCTGGTGCACATGGCGCGGCTGCAGGACCTGCCGGGCGACAAGGCCGTTTCGTCGGCGCGAGAGCGGCTGGACGACGTGGCCGGGCGCGACTGGTGGGACCAGCGCTGCGGGAGCCTGTCGCACGGGATGGCCAAGCGGGTCGCGCTGGCGCAGGCGTTTTTGGGCGAGCCCGACGTGGTCCTGCTCGACGAGCCCACGGCGGGCCTCGACCCCCGCGTCGCGTACGAAGTGCGGCAGCTCGTGAAGGCCAAGAAGGGCCACGCCGCGATCGTCATCTCCAGCCACAACCTGCAGGAGCTCGAGGAGATCTGCGACTTCGCCGCCATCCTCGATCACGGAAAGATCGTGACCCAGGGCTCGATGGCCGAGCTCACCGCCGCCAACAGCGAGGTGCGCGTGCAGCTCACCCCGGGAGCGCGCCGCGGCACGAACCCGGGCGAAGTGCCCATCTCACGCCTGCGCGACCTCCCGCACGTCATCACCGCCGACCTGCACGACGATGGCCCGGAGCTCGTCGTCACCTTCGAGCGCAAGGACGCCGATGCCGAGACGATCATCGGCAAGGTGCTCGCCGTGCTCTTGCAGAACGAAGTGCGCATCAGTGGCGTCACCAAGGGCCGCGGCCTCGAGCAACGCTTGATTGATCTCGCCTAGAAGATTCGCGGATACTTGCGGCTCACCCTTGGGAGGGCTCAAGCCATGAACTTCTGGAAACCCGTCGCGATTGTGTCGTCCAGCGGTCTCGCCATCCTGCTCGCGTGCGGCGGCGGCGAAGTCGTCGTCCACCCGGCCGGCGCCGATCAGCCGCGCATGGAGGCGGCGCGCGAGCACCTGCAACACGCCCGCGGCGAGCTCGATCGCGCGGAGCCGAACAAGGGCGGCCACCGCGAGCGCGCCATCGAGCTCGTCGATCAGGCCATCGGCGAGGTGAACGCGGGGATCGAGTTCGCGCGGACGCACTAGGGGTCGAAACCGCCAGGACGCCAAGGACTGCCAAAGACGCCAGGGGAGGAGCCAGGGGCTTGTCCCCCTCCCAGGCTTGTAGCGATGGGCTTTTCGTGTAAGTTCCCCGCCCCGCCACAAGGAGAGGTGACCGAGTGGCCGAAGGTACCCGCTTGCTAAGCGGGCGCAGGTCAAAAGCCTGCCGCGGGTTCGAATCCCGCCCTCTCCGCAAGCTTTCGCTTCGCTCAAGCTAGCGGAGAGGGCGGGCGTTCGAGCGGCTCGGCCCAAGCCCGGAGGGCTTGGGACTCGGCGACGAATCCCGCTCTCTTTGCGCCTCTACCTTGCACGCGGGGCGCTCGACCCCTACTGGGCGAGGAACGGGTCGTAACAACAGGCATGCAGCTCTCCGCAGCCGCAGTTGAGGCCGGGCGACCACGACGAGACGCCCGCTTCGCAGCTCGCCACGACGCTGCCGTCGGGTCCCGGCACGAGCAGGACCGTGGTGACGGGTAAGCCGAGGGAGGGCGGATTGGTCGGCCAGTCGATCGTCCCTCCCCCGTCTTCGGAAAGAAGCCAGACTCCGGCGTCGTCGACGCGCACCCGTCCGTACTCCGTGCCGATCACGTCGCATCCCGTCACGGCCTGCGCGAACTGGAGCCCCGGACCGACGCGGAGGTCGAGCGCGTCGGAGCCGCCCGTGGGAGGGTCGGCGTAAAAGAACCCCGTGGCCCATGGTGGCAGCTCGCCGTGCGGTCCCGCGTCGTACTCCTCGCGCGTTGCCAACTGGAGCTATTCGCTGCCAACGGCGTGGACACCGATGGCCGGGGACACCCGTCGGCCGCCCGGCCTACTGGGCGGGTCCCCGCTGACCTCCGCCTTGCTGCGGTAGTACCATGGTGCTACCGACCGGTCATGTCCGTGCGGAAGTTCTCGGTCGCACTCGACGAGAGCGTCGCGGCCTCGGCGTCGCGAGCCGCGCAGACGGCCGGGGTGAGTCTTTCCGCCTGGTTGTCGCGCGCCGCGGTGCACGAGCTCGCGCTCGAGCGTGGCCGTCGAGCGGTGGTCGCCTGGGAGCGCGAGCACGGCGCCCTCACGGACGAGGAGCTTCGAGACGCCGACGCGTTGCTCGACGAGCTCCTCTCCACCACTCCGCGGAAGGGGCGAGCAAAGCGTGCCGCCCGCAAGGCGTGAGGCATGGCCGGCATCACGTACGACACGGGCGCGCTACTCGCTGGAGAGAAGGGGAACCGCGCGCTCTGGGCGCTCCACAAGCGAGCGCTCGACCGGGGACTTCGACCGACCGTTCCCGCGGGCGTGCTTGCGCAGGCGTGGCGAGGAGGGCCCCAGGCCCAGCTGTCGCGTCTCCTGTCGGGATGCCGCCTCGAGGCCTTGACCGAGGCGGCGAGCCGGGCGACCGGAGCGGCGTGCGCCCGATCGAAGCGACCGGACATCGTGGACGCATCGGTGGTGGTGGGAGCCATCGTTCGTGAAGATGTCGTCTTCACGAGCGACGCCGAGGACCTCGCGGCCGTCGCGGGTGCGCTGGGCAAGCGCCTTGTTCTTCACCGGGTGTGACGTCGTGGGCGCCGGCTGCCGCCGTGTCACCTAGTCAATCGCGGCCACCGCGGGCACCCCTGCCTTCGCCGTCTCGGGGATCATCTTGTGGATCTGCCTCATCATGACGAGCGTGACGAGCGAGGCGCCGACGACGACGTAGCCGAGACGCTCGAAGTGAAGGAGGACTCCGCCCGGGCCTTCGACGACGATGAGGCCCGCGAGCGCCGACGCGACACCGCCCGAGAACTGCTGCACCGAGGAGCTGACCGACATGAACGAGCCGCGGGTGTCGGGCGACGGGACCGCGGACATCAGCGCCTGGGACGGCACCATGCGTGAAAAGATGCCGACGAACAGGATCGCGTTGATCGCGATCACGAGCGGCAGCGGCGTCACTCCGAGGTTCGTGTAGATGAGGACCATCAGGATGGTGAGCGCCGTCCCGAAGGTGAACGTATTGAACTTGCCGAATCGGTCGGCCGCGCGGCCGACGAGCGGTCCGGTGAAGATCGTGCAGAACCCCGTGACGAGATAGAGGACGGGCAGCTTCTCGACGCGGATTCCGACGTTGTGGACGGTGAAGGCGCTTCCGAAGGGCATCAGCATGAAGCCGCCGGTGCTGAGCAGCGCCGTCGTGGCGAACGCCTGCAGGTAGCGGGGCTTGCCGACCGTGGCCTGCAGGTGGCGGAACGCGCTGCCGCCGCCGCGGCCCCCTGCCGGGCCTCGCAGGTGCCCGTCGATGGGTTGCAACCAGAGCACGATGACGACGCCGACGACCGCGCTGACGGCGACGATCATGATGAATGGCGCGTGCCATCCCCAGAGGTTCGAGAAGTAGAGGCCCGCCGGGATGCCCAGCACCTGGCTCGCGGCGAAGGCCGTCTGCACGAACCCCATGACGCGTCCGCGCATCTCGAAGGGGAAAAGGTCGGTGGTGATCGCGAAGACGACCGAGCCGATCACTCCGCCGAAGCCGCCCGTCACCATGCGCGCGACGAGCAAGACCGGGTAGCTACCGGCCATCCCGCAGAGAAGCGTGCCGAGGACGAAGCCAGCGTAGAAGAAGAGCAGGAACTTCTTCCGGTCGAAGCGATCCGCGAAGCCGGCGGCGAGGAACCCGGACGTTCCGGCGCTGAACGCATAGACCGAGACGACCAGCCCGAACTGCGCCGGCGTGATGTGCAGGGCAGGCATCAAGACGGCGCCGAGCGGCGACAGCGTCATGAAGTCGAGGATGACGGTGAACTGCAGGAAGGCCAGCAGCGCGACGACGAGTTTCTGGTAGCGAGTCAAGGGGAAGTCGCTTGGATGCGCCAGGCTCAGGCCGGTTGCAACTCGAAAGCGCGGCCCTTCGAGGTCCGCGGGCAAGACGGCGATTTTCGGCCATGATTTCGACGAATGGAGCGCCGTGCGGCAGCGGCGGCTACGTTGGGGCGCCGTGGTGCGCCTGGTCTATTCCAATCGGACCGAGGACCTCGTCGCGGAGCTGGCCGCGCGGGTGCGGGCGCAGCAGGCGCGCGACGGGGCGCTCGTGCCGGTCACGGTCGTCGTGCCGAGCATCGGCGTGCAGGGGCACCTGCGGCTCGGGATCGCGCGCGGGTGCGGGGTCGCGGCCAACATCGAGTACGTGCGGCTGACGCGCTTCGCGGCCGACGTCGTGGCCTCCGCGCAGGGCGACCGCGTGGCGGATGCGTCGGCGATCGGCGCGATGGCGCTGACGCTCTTGCTGGACGACACGGCGCTCGCGGCGCCGGATCTCGCGCCGGTGCGCAGCTACCTCGTCGGCGCGGGCGAGGCGGCCGATCCGATGGATGCGCGCCGCGTGCAGCTGGCGTCGCGCATCGGGCGGCTCTTCGAGGAGTACACGCTCTCGCGCGGCGACCTGCTCGCGTCGTGGGCATCGGGACCGACGCTCGGCGCGCGCCACGCGGAGGCGGAGATCTGGCAGCGCCACATGTGGCTCGCGATGTTCGGCGCGGGGGGGCTGGCCGAGCGCCGCGCCGTCGAGGGCCGCCGTCTCGTGCCGCTGCACCAGGCCGTGGCGTCGCTGCGGCCCACGCGCGAGTCGCTGCCGGGCGAAGTGCATGTCTTCGGGTTTTCGCACGTGGCTCGCACGTTTCACGATCTCTTGGCGCGGCTCGGGCGCGTGACCGACGTCGTGGTGTACGCGGTGTCGCCGTGCGAAGGGTTCTGGGAGGACACCGACGCGAGCGATCCGCCGCTGCTTCAGCTCTGGGGCCGCCCGGGGCGCGAGCACGTGCGCGCGCTCAACGAGCTGGCGGGCTTCGATCACGACGACCGCTTCGTCGATCCGATCGACGACGCACGGCCCGAGACCCGGACGCTGCTTCACCGGCTGCAGCGCGACATCCTTCGACGCAAATCGCCGGACGGCGCTGCAGGCGCCGGCGGTGCGGCGGCCGACGCGACTCTCGTCATCCTGGAGCAAGCGAGCGCCCGGCGCGAGCTCGAGGCGGTGGCGAGCGAGATCTGGCGTCTCGTCGAGACCGACCCCACGCTGACCTTCGACGACGTGGCCGTCGTCCTGCCCGAGCCGGACGTGCCGCGGTACGCCGCCCAGATCGCGGCCGTCTTCGGCGAAGCCCACGACCTGCCGTACCGGATCTCGGGCGCTCCGCTGACGAGCGACAGCCGCGTCGCCGAGGCGGTCGATCTGCTCCTCGGGTTGCCGCTCGGGCGCTTCACCCGGCAGGACGTCCTGCGCGTGGCGATGCACCCGTCGGTCGTCGCGTCGATGGACGACGTCGACGCGGAGCGCTGGGCCGCGTGGGCCGACGGCCTCGGCGTCGTGCACGGCGTCGACCGCGTCGATCATGCCGAGACGTACATCGCGCGCGACATCCTCCACTGGGACCAGGGCCTGCGCCGCCTCGCGCTCGGCGCCTTCATGGCGGGCGACGCGAGCGGTGATCCGAGCCCCTTTCAGCTAGGCGGCGAGTCGTACGTGCCGTTCGAGGTGGGGAGCTCGGACTTGCGCGACGCGTCGGCGCTGGGCCTGCTCGTGCGCTCGCTCCTGGCCGACGCGCGCTTCGCCCGCGACGCGGAGCTCACGATGGCAGGCTGGGCCGACTTCCTGCGGGCGCTGATCGCGACGTACATCGCGCCCGACGGCGCCGTCGAAGAGGAGCAGCTGGCGCGTTGCCTGCGCCAGGTCCATGCCCTCGCGTCGATCGACACGGGCGGCGCGTGCGTTCGGTGCCGCGTCGCGTTCGACATCGCGCGCGAGCGGATCGCATCGCTCCAGAGCCCATCGTCGGGCGAGGGCGTGCTCGTCGCGAGCATCGCGGCGATCCGCCCGCTGCCCTTTCGGGTCGTTTTTGCGTGCGGCATGGGCGAGGGCAAGTTCCCTTCGCCCGAGGCCGACGACGCCCTCGACCTTCGGGCGGTCGAGCGCCGCGCGGGCGACGTGAGCGCGCGCGAGCGCGACAAGTTCGGCTTTCTCGAGACGCTCCTCGGCGTGCGCGATCGGCTCTACGTGTCGTACGTATCGCGCGATCCGCTGACGGGCGAGGCGCTCGCGCCGTCGTCGCTGGTTCAAGACATCTTGCTCGTCGCCGGGCGGGGCTACGTCGCCGACCCGGGGACCCTGCGCCGTCATCATCCGCTGCGCCGGTGGGATCCGCGGTACTTCCCCTCGCTGTTCGGGGTGCCACAAGCCCCGATCGCCGCGAACCACCTCCCCGAAGCACACGCGGAGGCGCGCGTCCTGGCCCTGCGGCAGAGCCTCGACGCGGCCGGCGGCGGCGTCGACGCCGACGCGGTCCTGCGCCGCGCGCCGTCGGACCCCGCCTGGGCCGCGCTGGCGTCGCTGCTCGGCTTGACGCGCTTGCCCGAGGCACCGGCGGTCGCCCAGCCGCGCATCGTGGTCCCCCTCCACGCCATCCAGCGGTTTCTCGACTTTCCGCTGCAGGGGTGGGCGCGCTTCCGCGTGGGGCTCGAGGAGGACGAGGGCGACGATCCGATGGCGTGCGAGGACGAGCCGTTCGAGACGCCAGCCCGCGAAGAGACGATGTTCCTGCGCCAGGTGCTCCGCGCGTCGATCGCCGACCGTGTTCCTATCGAGCGCGCCTACGACGCGGTGGTGCACGCGCGCGAGCTGCGCGGCGAGGGTCCGTCGGGGCTCTTCGCGTCGGGCGAGCGCCATGAGCACCTCGGCGTCCTTGCGATGTGGCAGCGCGAGCTCGCGCGGGAGAACCTCGCGCTCGATGAGATCCAAGTGCACCGCTTCGGCCGCGGCGGCGAGGACTCGCCAGTCGATCACGTGCACGACCCGTTGTCGCTCGACGTCGACGTGACGGGCCCGACGGGGATCACCACCCTCGTGCGCGTCGAGATCGGAGGGCGGTCGCTCTCGACGGCGGGAGGGTTGAGCGAGTCGGTCACGCTCTTCAAGCGGGCCAAGGAGAATAGCGATGCGTGGAGCGAGGCGGGGCGCGAGCGGACCGCGCTGCGCGCCTTCATCGACCACGCGATGTTCTCGGCGTCGGGTCTCGCCGCGGATCAGCCGCACGCCTCGGTGCTCGTGGTGGCCACGCCCGAGGGCCCGACGACGCGGCGCGTGCAATTCGCGCCGCTGTCCGCCGACGAAGCCAAGGGCTGGCTGCGGGGCGTCGTCCGCGACTTGCTCCAGGAGACGCACGCGTACTTCTTGCCGTGCGAGGCCGTCTTCGTGCACGCAAGGTCGACGGCGCACGAGCCGATCGGAAAGCTCCTCGACGAGGCGCGCGGGCGCCTCGCGCGATCGGATGGCCCCTTCGCATTGCGGTCTGCCTACGGCCCAGTCCCGCGCCCGCACGCGTATCCGGCGCCCACCGACGAGGCAGCGTCCGCGATGATCGAGCACCGATTCGGGGCGTACTTCGCGCGCCGCGTCGCGCCGTCAGAGGAGCCATGAGCCGCGCCGACACCTTGCGCGTCGCGCGGCCCGCGGTCCTGCGCCGCTTGCCCCTCGACCGGCACGCGATCATCGAAGCGTCGGCCGGCACGGGCAAGACGTTCACCCTCGAGAACATCGTCGTCGAGCTGCTGCTCGGCACGGACGTGCCGCTCGACCGCCTGCTCGTCGTGACGTTCACCGAGAAGGCGACCCACGAGATCCGCACGCGCGTCCGGGCGCGGCTCGAGGAGCTTCGCGCGGGGCGCGGCGCGCCGCCGGACGACGAGCAGCTGCGCGAGGGCGACTACTGGACGATCGACGCGCACGCCCGCCAGAAGCTGGAGCACGCGCTCCGGGCCTTCGACGGGGCAACGATCGTCACCATCCACGCCTTCTGTTTCAGCGTGCTCCGCGAGAACGCGTTCGCGAGCGGGCGGCTCTTCGAGGAGCGGCAGGTCGACGGGCGCGAGTCGTTCGGGCGCGCGCTGCGCGATGCGCTCCGACGCGACGTCGCGCGCGATCCGGCGCGGGCGTGCTGGCTCGAGGCGGCGCTGCGGTCGGGCACGTCGCTCGACACCCTCGAGGACTCGCTGTGGAAGTGCGCGACGGCGCACGGCGAGCTGCGGCCCATCTTCGACGCGAACGCGCTGGCGGCGGCGCTCGCGGACTTCCCCGTCGAGGACGTGCGCGACACCCGCGTCGAGGTCGAGCTGACGGCGCAGCACGTCCACGCGAACACGCGCCGATCGGTCGTGCGCTCGCTGCAGGCCACCGCCGCCTTGGTGGAGCGTATGCAGGGGACGACGGACTGGCCGGCGTTCCTGCAAGAGGCCAGCGGGCTGCAGCTGGGCGGGCTGGCGGAGAAGCTGGCCAAGGTCCCCCTGCGGCCGAGCCCCGCGCAGCGAATCCTTGTCGCGGGCCTTGCCCTCGCGCGCGCCACGCCCTCGTTTCAGGCCGCCCTCGTGCACGCGCTCTTCCCCCCGGTGTGGCGGGAGTTCATGCGCGCCAAGCGCGCGGGCGGGCAGTACGACTTCGACGACATGCTCTCGCTGGTCGACGACGCGCTCCGCGGCCCGCGCGGCGGGGCCCTCGTCGAGGCGATGCGGCGCCGCTGGCGCTACGCGCTCATCGACGAGTTCCAGGACACCGACGAGACGCAGTGGTCGATCTTTCGCCGCGCGTTCTTCGAGCGCACGGCAGAGGGGCCCTCGAGCCTCGCCGTCTTCGTGGGCGATCCCAAGCAATCGATCTACCGGTTCCGCGGCGCCGACGTGCACACGTACCTGCATGCGCGCGACGCCGTGGCCGCCGCCGGGGGGACGCGTCTCTCGCTCGATCGCAACTATCGCGCGACCTCTGCGCTCGTCGACGCGCTCAATCGCGTCTTCGAGGAGACGGCGAACGGATCGCTGTTCACGGGCGCGATCACGTACGAGCCCGTGCAATGCGGTCGCCCGGGTCGCGCGCTCGTCGACGGCGACGGGCGCGAGATGCCCCCGGTGGGCGTGCTGCGGTTCCAGGACGAGGTGAACCCCGGCGAGCTCGGTCACCGGATCGCTGCCGAGATCGCGGCGATGACGGACCCCGCGCGCCCCTGGCGGCTCGACGGGCGCGCGCTCGAGCCGAGCGACGTCTTCGTCCTCACGCGCACCGAACGCGAGGGGCGCGCGCTCGGGCTCTGCCTGCGCGCGGCCGGGGTGCCGTACGCGTTCTACCGGCAGGAGGGCCTCTTTCAGTGCGAGGAGGCCAAGGACGTCCGCGCCTTGCTCGCCGCCATCGCGGACCCGAACGATCGCGCGAGCCGCCTGCGGGCCTGGTTGACGCCATTCTTCGGCCTGCCGCTCGCGTCGATCGAGGGCGCGCGCGAGCTGCCCGCGGCGCACCCGCTCGTCTCCCGCCTGCACGAGTGGAAGGCGCTGGCCGACGCGCGCCGCTTCGACCGGCTCTTCGAGACCATTCTGCGCGAGACGGCGGTCATCCGGCGCGAGATCTTCTTCGCGGCGGGCGAGCGCACGCTGACGAACTACCTGCACCTCTTCGAGGTGCTGCTCGAGCAGAGCCGCGAGGGGCATCCGACGATCGTCGAGCTGGTGAGCGGCCTCTCGCGCCTCATCGAGCAGACGCGCGCGCCGCTCGACGTGTACGAGGGCAACGTCCAGCGCATCGAGAGCGAGCGCCGCTCGGTGCAGATCATGACGATGCACAAGGCCAAGGGCCTGGAGGCGGCGGTCGTGTTCGTGGCGGGCGGGTTCTCGCAGGGGCCCACCGACGAGGTGCGCGTCTACCACGAGGACGGGCAGCGCCTCGCGTGGGTCGGCTCCCTCCCGCCCGACATGCTGCTGCGCGTGAAGGCCGAGGAAGAAGAGGAGAACGAGCGGCTCATGTACGTGGCGCTCACCCGCGCCATCGGCCGGCTCGTCGTGCCGTGCGTCGTCGAGTCCAAACGGGACGCGAAGGGAAAGAAGCGCGCGGGCGGGGCCACGCGCCTGCGGGGGCCGTACGGGCCCGTCAACGACAAGATCGTCGAGTGCGTCGCGACGGGCGACCCGCTGTTCGCCGTCGAAGACGTCGCAGTGGCGCCCTCGGTCCCGCCGTCCGGCGTCCCGGGCCCCGCGATGGTGTGGGCTCCGCCCGCGGATCTGCTGCGCGAGGACGACGCGCGCGCCCGTCACGCCGAGCTTCGCGAGCGCGCCGCGGGCGCCATCGTGACGTCGTACACGCGCCTGCACGGGGAGCGCTCGGTGCGCCGGCCCGCACGCGAGCGGATGGACGACCAGCGCACGCAGAAAGGGGCGGACGCGATCGACGAAGGGGCGTTCGTGCCGCTGCGCGGCGCGCGAGGATCGGGCGTCTTTCTCCACGAGATCCTCGAGCGCGTCGCGCTCGCGAGCTTCGCGGAGGCGCCGGATCTCGCGGCGTGGCGCGGGCTTCCCGACGTGGCCGTGCTCTTCGACGAGGCGATCGCCGTGCATCGCATCGAGCTTTTGCAGCGCGCGCACGCCGAGGAGATGGTCTGGAAGGCGTACACGGCGCCGGTCGCGCTCCCGGGCGGCGGCGGGCGCCTCGATGGGCTGGCGCGCGCGGGGCGCGCCGTCCGCGAGATGGATTTCGTGTTCCCGATTCCGGGCCGCGACGAGGCGGGCTACGTGCGCGGATCGCTCGATCTCGCCTTCGAGCACCGCGGTCTCACGTACTTCGTCGACTGGAAGAGCGACACGCTGGCGTCGTACGGGCCGGAGGCCCTGCGCCGCCGGGTGATCGAAGACTACGGCGATCAGGTCAGCCTCTACTCGCTCGCCGTCGGCAAGCTCCTCGGCGTCCGCTCCGCCAAAGAGCACGAGCAGCGCTTCGGCGGCCTGCTCTACTGCTTCCTTCGCGGTCTTGACGGCGAGGGTGGCGGCGTCTGGGCTTCGCGGCCCAGCTGGGACGACGTGCGCGCCTCCGAGGCCGCCCTTGCAGAGCGCGACTGGACGGCGAGGAGGCCCGCATGAGCGCTGGCGCACGCCTCGGAGCCGCGACGGCGCGGTTCCATGCGGAGAGGGGGCCCCAGGCCGACGGGCGCGTCGCGGACACCCCGTTCGCCCTCGACCAGGAGGACTTCGAGCCCGCCTATCTCGGCTGGGAGATCGCTCGCTGCGCGCCACGGCTCGCGCCGCGGGAGCAGGGAGCGCTGGCGGCCCTGGCGGCGGCGTGCGTCGCGTCGATGCGCGCCGGGAGCACGCGCGTCGGATGCGAAGGCGATGCGCTCGGCAGGGCGCTCGAGGCGGTGGGCGCGCACGAGGCGCGCGCCGTCTCCGCGCAGCTTCTGACGAGGGCGGCGGCCGCGGACCCCGGCGATCCCGTGAACGACGTCATCGGCCGACCCGGCGAGCGCAAGCCGCTGATCGTGGAGGGGCCGTGGCTCTACACGGAGCGGATGCACGCGCTCGAAGGGCGCTTCTGCGCGCGCGTCCGCGAGCGGATGGCGGGCGCCGTCGAGAGGGTGAACGAGAGCGACCGACGCGGTCTGCTGCGCGCCGTCGCCGCGGTGGCATCGTCGCCGCAGCCGCTGACCGACGACCAGAAGCGGGCCGTGCGCGCTGCGCTCGCGTCGCCGCTCTCGCTCGTCACCGGCGGGCCGGGGTCGGGCAAGACGGCAACGGCGGTGGCGGTCGTGCGCGCGATGGCGTGGATGGGGACCTCGATGGATTCGGTCGCCGTCGCCGCGCCGACGGGCAAGGCCGCGCAGCGCCTCTCGGACGCGATTCGTCATGGACTGGCGGCGTCGTCGCCGTCGACTCCGCGCGATCTCGCGGACGCCGGCCTGGGGGCCACGGCGCTCGTGCCGCAGACGCTGCACCGCCTGCTCGGCTGGTCGCCGTCGCGCGGACGGTTCGCGCGTCACGAGGGCGATCCGCTGCCGCACCGGGTCGTCGTCGTCGACGAAGCGTCGATGATCGATCTCGCCTTGATGGATCGGCTGTTCCGCTCGGTCCGCCCCGACGCCCGCTTGGTCCTGTTCGGCGACGCGGACCAGTTGCCCTCGATCGACGCCGGCGCCGTCTTCCGCGACCTGTGCGCGGGTCTCGGCGCGGTGCGCCTCACCAAGAACCTTCGCGTCGCGAACGACGCCGGCGCGGCGCGGATCGTCGGCGCGGCGCGCTCGATCAACGCGGGGGTGCTCGGGGGCGAGTTCGCCGCCTCGGTGCAGGTGCGGGCGTCGGCGGGCGAGCTCGCGCTCGAGGGCGTGGAGCACCTGGCGGCGCCGTGGTCCGAGGCGGGCGGCGGCTTTCTCGACCGCTGGTGGTCCGCGCGGATCGCGTTCGACCCCGCCTTCGCGCGCCGCATCTCGCGCGCGTACCGCATGCGCGACGGAGCCGTCCATGGCGACGACGTCGAGGACTTGCGGATTCTCTTCGAAGGCCACGCGCGTTCGCGGATCCTTTGCGCCACGCGCGTCCGCGGCTTCTCCGCGGGGGCCGACGCGATCGGCGATCGGCTGCTCGCCAAGCTCCGCACGGTCGCGCCGCCGCGATCATCGCGCCACCGCGATCTTCCGCCGGGGACGCCCGTCATCGTCCAGCGAAACGACTACGACCGGGGCCTCTTCAACGGCGATCAGGGCATGATCCTGCGCATCGACACGGGCGCCGCCGGCCAGGTCGGTGATCCGGAGCCCATGATCGTCTTTCCGCGCCGTGACTCGTACGACGTGTTCCCGCTCGACTCGGCGGGCGACGTGGCCCCGGCGTTCGCGATGACGGTCCACAAGGCACAAGGGTCCGAGTTCGACCACGTGGCCTTCGTCCTCCCCGACGCGGACCTGCCCCTGCTCACGCGCGAGCTGCTCTACACGGCCATCACGCGGGCCCGCCGCTCGGTCACCCTCGTCGGGCCCCCCGACCTGCTCGCCCGTGCGGTATCGAGGACGATGCTCCGCGAGAGCGGCGTCGCAGAAAAGCTGAAAAAGACGTAGAGGCTGGGCGCGTGTGCTAAACATGCGAACAGCATCAGGAGGCAGCCCATGTCGCCCATGGAGTACGGCGCACGCACGCGAGGGGTGGTGCACCCGGCCCAGGAACCGCTCCGTTTGCGAGACGTGTCGGCGCCAGTCCCGCCGGCCTCCGAGGCGCCGGCCCTGCCGGCCTCCGACGCGCCGCTGGCGCCGTTGGTGCTCACCATCGAGGTGACGGACCCCGACGTCCTCGTCGAGCTGCGGCGCCACGCCGACGGCGCGGACCGCAATCGCCACGCGGCCGCCGCGCTCCGCGTGGGGGTCCTCGCCATCCGCGCCGCCAGCGGCCAGATCGACGGCGCGACGATCCGAGAAGCGGGAGGCGCGCTCGTCGCCGAGGTGCGGGAGATCCTGTCGGCGCGCGTGACGGAAATGAACGAGCGCGTCGCGTCGACGTTGACGCAATACCTCGATCCGCAGAACGGCGCGCTCCCGCAGCGGATCCAGGCGCTCGTCCGCCAGGATGGAGAGCTCGAGCGGCTGCTCCGGTCGCACGTCGGAGCCGACGATTCGCTCCTCGCGCGTTCGCTCGCCGCCCACGTCGGCGAGGGCAGCCCCCTCTTCCGGTTGCTCTCGCCCACCGACGGCGAGGGGCTCCGCGCGCAGCTGGCGACGATGATGGAAGGGGCGCTCGCCGAGCAGCGTGGCCACATCCTGCGCGAGTTCTCGCTCGACTCGAAGGACTCGGCCCTGTCGCGCATGCTCGGAGAGTTCTCGCTCGATGGCGAGGGGTCGGCGATGAACCGCCTGTCCAAGATGCTCGCGTCCGCGAGCGGCCAGATCGAGAAGAAGCTCTCGCTCGACGACGAGGGCTCGTCGCTCAGTCGCCTCAAACGCCAGCTCGAAGCCACGGTCGAACGCCTCGCGCGCGACAACGTCGAGTTCCAGACCCAGATGCGCGAGGCCCTCGCGCGCCTCGACACGCGCAAGAAGGAAGAAGCGCGCACCCCGCGGCACGGCCTGGTGTTCGAAGAGCGGCTCGGCGCGGTGCTCGCGGGCGAAGCGCAGCGCCTCGGCGACGTGTACGAGGCCACCGGCGACAGCACGGGCAACATCAAAAACTGCAAGGTGGGCGACTACGTGATCGAGCTCGGCGCCGAGTCGGCCGCGGCGCACGCGCGCATCGTGTGGGAGGCCAAAGACAAGCAGGCCTCCTCGGTGCGCGCCGCCATCGAAGAGATCGACGAGGCGCGCCGCAACCGTCAGGCGCAGGTCGGCGTCTTCGTCTTCTCGAGCAAGACCGCGCCGGCGGGGCTCGAGCCGCTCCAGCGCCAGGGCAACGACATCCTCGTCGTGTGGGACGCCGACGACGCGGCGAGCGAGCTGGTGGTCCGCGCGGCCTACAGCCTCGCGCGATCGCTCGCGGTGCGAGAGCGCCGCGCCGGGTGCGACTCGCAGGCGGCTCTCGCAGAGCTCGAGCGCGCGGCGCGCGGCGTGGAAAAGCAGGTCGGCTACCTGGAAGAAGTGCGCAAGTGGGCCGAGACAGTGCGCGGCCACGGCGAGAAGATCGTCGAGCGCACGACCCGTATGGCCGACGAGCTGCGCCGCGAGGTCGAACGCCTCGACACGCAGATCGGCGCGATGCGCACCACCGAGCCGTCGTAGCCTCCGCTGGCCCGCGAGGCCGGCCTACGGTACAAGCCTTACGCGCGGCCCGGGAGCGGCCAACATGCTCGGGAAGACCGAACGCCGTGTGGCCCTCGTCATCCTGCTGACGGCGCTGCTGCCCCTCGCGAGCGCGATGGTCCTCGCGTACTCGCTCCTCGACTACGCCTCTTCGGTGTGGCTCAGGCCCGAGGTCGATCAGGAGCTCGAGCGAGGGATCGAGCTTTACAAGGACTACGTCCGCACGGTGAAGGACGACATGAAGCATCAGACGGACGCCATGAGGGCCGACGATGCTCTTCGCGACGCGGTGCGCAGTCGCGACGCGGGCGCCTGCGCCCTGGCGCTCGATGCGCTGTTCCCCCGCTATCCAGCTCTGGTCTCGCTGTCGATCGAAGACGGAGCGGGCCACGTCCTCGCCGCGAAGGACCGCGGTCGGGCTCTCGACGAGGTGACCGAGCGCAGGCTCGAGGTCACGCGGCCCATCTCGGGAGCGGCGGGCCCGGTCATCGCGGCCACCTTCGCGTTCGACCGCCGTTACGAGCAGCGCCTCGAGCGCGCCGGCGCGATCTACGAGGCGTACTCCAAGCTGGCGAACGAGCGGACGCGCGTCTACCAGCCGTATCTCGAGGCGTTCGCGGTTCTGCTCGGGATCACCGTCGTCGCCACCTTCGCGCTCGGGTTCTCGCTCGCACGCGGCATCACGCGGCGCATCAGCCGCCTGGCACGCGCGATCGAAGAGGTCGCCGCAGGCAACCTGCAGGTTCGCGTTCCGGTCACCGGGTCCGACGAGCTCACGGAGTTGGCGCGCACGTTCAACCGCATGCTGGGCGAGATGCAGCAGTCGCGCGCCCGCATCGAGTACCTGCAGCGCATCGGCGCGTGGCAAGAGATGGCGCAGCGCCTGGCGCACGAGATCAAGAACCCGCTGACGCCGATCCAGCTTGCCGTCCAGCAGTGCCATCGCAAGTACGAAGGGCACGACGCCGCCTTTCGCTCGCTCCTCGATACCACCCTCGAGATCGTCGAAGAAGAGGTGGGCACCCTGCGCCGGCTCGTCGGCAACTTCTCCAGCTTTGCGCGGCTGCCGCACGCCGAGCTGAAGGAGGCCAGCCTTCGCGACTTTTTGCGGGAGTGCTCCGAGCAGCTGGGCCACCTCGGGGCCGAGCTCGGCGACGGCGCGGGCGAAGACCAGGTGAACACCCACGACGTCGACGTGCGCTGGGAAATGCCGGAAGAGCCGCTGCCGGTCGCCATCGACCGCCAGATGCTGCGCCGCGTGCTGGTCAACCTGGTCCGCAACGCGGTCGAGGCCATCCGCGACGCGCGGCCCGACGCGCGCGACGGGCAGCCGCGAGGCCACGTGGTCGTGCGCGCGCAACCCGACGACAGCGGCGTGGCGCTCGTCGTCGCGGACGACGGCCCCGGCGTCCCCGAGGCGGCGCGCGAGCGTGTCTTCGACCCGTACTTCACGTCGAAGACCGAGGGCACGGGCCTCGGGCTCGCCATCGTGAAGAAGATCGTCATCGAGCACAACGGAACCATCGCCGCGGGCCGCAGCGCGCGGCTCGGCGGCGCCGAGTTCGTCGTGGTGCTTCCCCCGGCGTCGCGGGTTGGGGTGGGGGCCCCGGGCGCCGCGGGGGACGCGGAGGCTCACGGCGCGCCGACTCATGCGCGCCGCCAGAACGCCTGACGCGGCCGTGCTACGCATTCACGGTAAGGACCGGGACATGGACGAATCGAACAACCGGAGCACGCTCTCGGGGCTCGCGATCGTCATGGTCGTCCTGGGCGTCCTCGTGGGCGCCGGGCGGCTCTTTCACGGTGAGCCAGCCATCGTGGGTCACGATGCGCCGGACTTCTCGCTCTCGCTCGTCGCCAACGGCGCGGACCTCGGCGGCGATGGCAGCGCGCTCGACGTGAGCAAGCTGCGCGGCCACGCCGTGCTACTCGACTTCTGGGCCACGTGGTGCCGCTACTGCCGCGCCGAGCTGCCCGCGGTCGACGCGCTTTCAAAGCGCTGGCGCGACAAGGGCCTCGTCGTCGTCGGCGTCAGCACCGACCGACCCGAGGAGGGCGACCCGGCGCGATACGCGAAGGCCCACGGCATGACGTTCCCCATCGTCAGCGATTCTCAGGGTGCGGCGTCGCGCGCGTACGGCATCGAAAGCCTGCCGACGGTGGTCGTCCTCTCCAGCGCGGGCAAGGTCGTCGCGGTCCACACGGGCGTGGCCGACGACGACGAGCTGGAGCACCTCATCTCGAAGGCGCTCTGACCCGAGGCTGCAAGGGGAGTAGCGGGATGAAGTACGCGCTGCCGCTTGCGTCGTGCACGCCGGCGGCAATTTCGACGTCGAAGACGGTCTCGAGCTGCGCCGACGTCATCACCTGAGCCGGGGTGCCCGAGGCGACCACGCGCCCGCGCTGCATCAGAATGACCAGCGACGCAAAGCGCGCCGCCGCGTCGAGATCGTGCGTCGCGAAGACGCACGCGATCGCGTCGCGCGCCGCCACCTCGGCGAGCAACTGGTGGAACGCGAGCCGGTGGCCCACGTCGAGGAACGCGGCCGGCTCGTCGAGCAGCAGCAGTCGCGGCTTTTGTGCGAGCGCGCGGGCGATGGCGACGCGGCGTTGCTCGCCGCCGCTCAGCGCATCGGCCGGTCGGCCGGCGAGGTGAGCGAGGTCGCATCGCGCGATCGCGTCGTCGACGGCCGCGACGTCCGCCGGTCGCTCCCGCATCCAGAGGCCCTGGTGCGGGGCGCGGCCCATCGCGACTACATCGCGCACCCGGAATCCCGCGGGGGCGACACCACCTTGCGTGACGAGGGCCACGCGTCTCGCCAGGGATCGCCGGTCCCATGCCTTGACGTCGACGCCTTCGACGCGCGCGCAGCCCGACGTCGGACGCACAATTCCAGCTGCTACGCGCAGCAGTGTGGACTTGCCCGCCCCATTGGCCCCGAGGAGCGCGGCCACCTCACCCGGACGCACGTGCAGGCTCGCGCGCTCGAGCCCAGGCGCACCGGCGGGCGTGTAGCGCACGGTGACCTCTGCGAGCGAGAGAGCCGGTCCAACCTTCTCGCGCGCCGTTTCAGCGGGCGCCCGGGTCGTGCTCGTCGTGTTCTGCACGTGTCGCTCCGAACATTGATGTACTCTCTGATCTCGCTGGCGCCGCCGACCAACCGCCGCCCAGGAGAGCCCCCCGTGGATTCGAAGCCCGAGACCACTGCTTCGCCGCCGGCGACGACGCCCGAGCGCCCGGCCCGCATCATCAAGCGCTATTCCAACCGCAAACTATACGACACGAAGGACAGCCGCTACGTCACGCTGCTCCAGATTGCCGAGATGGTTCGCACCGGCGAAGAGGTGCAGATCATCGACAACAACACGAAGGACGACCTGACCGAGGTCACCCTCGCGCAGATCATCTACGAGGAGCAAAAGGCGCACTCTCGCAACGTCCCGCTCCAAACGCTGAAAGAGCTGATTCATGCGCGCACCGAGAAGGTGCTCGCCGACCTGCGCGAAGGCCCCATCGGGCGCCTGATTCCGGGCGGCAGCACCCGGCCGCCGGGCGACGAGAAGGCCGTCGAGGCGGCGCCTGCGAGCAAAGAGGTCAAGCCGACCCTCGTCGATCAAGCCAAAGAAAAGCTCGAAGAGGTGCAGCACCAGGCCGACGAGCGAATCAAGGCCATCCTATCGACATTCCAGCCCTTTCAGCAGATGAGAGCCGAGCTCCGCAAGCTGAACGAGCGTGTAGAGGACCTGGAGCACAAGCTCGGCAAGGGCAAGGGAGACGCCTGACGCGCGCCTGATACAGGCAGCGCTCGCCGCCCCCAGTGGCTACAAGCAGGGAATAGGTTTCATCCTCGGTTGTTGCACCCGCAAGGTCATCCGATGCCCAACTTCTCCGAGGCCAGCGCCCCCAAGTCCGACGCGTTCGCCGACGAAGCGCTCACCTATCTGGATGCGCTCTACGGCGTCGCCTGCAAGTTGACGCGCAACCCGACCGAGGCCGAAGACCTCGTGCAGGACGCCTTCGTCAAGGCGATGCGCGCGCGCGACCAGTTCAACGCGGGGACGAACCTGAAGGCCTGGCTGTTCCGGATTCTCACCAACACGTTCATCAACAAGTACCGCCGCGGCGGCCTCGAGCGATCCGTCCTCGACGGCCCCGACGCCGATCCCCTCGCGGATGGCTGGGTGAGCGCCAGCACGATGCGCCAGCTGCGCGACCCCGAGACCATTGCCCTCATGCCGCTGGTCGAAGACGAGATCCGGCGCGCGCTCGACGCGCTGCCCGCCGAGTTCCGCCTCGCGGTGATCCTGAGCGACGTCGAAGAGTTTTCTTACAACGAGATCGCCGAGATCATGGGCTGCCCCGTCGGGACCGTGATGAGCCGCCTGCACCGTGGGCGCAAGCTGCTGCAGGGGTCGCTGTACAACCACGCCCTTGCGCTCGGTATCGTCAAGGGCGAGGAGCACGTCGGCGTGCGCGCCGACGGTCGCGCCAGCGCCGGCAAGCCCGAGGGCACCACGCCGTCCAGCCTCGCCGAGTACCGCGCCCGCAAGCGGGGTGCGGCATGAGCCGCCTCTCCGCCTGTCGCGACAGTGCTCGCGCGCTCGGCCCGTACCTCGATGGTGAGTGCGACCCGGCGCAGATGATCGAGATCGACGAGCACGTCTCCAGTTGCGAGACGTGCCGCGAAGAAGTTCAGCTGCTACGCGCCACGCGCGGCTCGATGAAGCGGGTCGTGCGCTCGCCCGCGCCGGCGGGCCTGAGCGAGCGGATCGGCAACGCGATGGCGGCGGAGCTCGCGCGGGACGCGAAGAGCAGCCGTCTCGCCGACGAGTTCGGTCCCGCGCCGCTGATGGTGCGGCTGGCCTCGGGGCGCACGATGGCGCCCATCGCCGTTGCCGCGGCCATCGCCCTGTTCTGGGGCGCGGCGGCGCGCGGAACAGCGGCGGTCACCAAAGAAGAGCACGCGGGCTTCGGCGACGAGCTTCTCCAGGAGCTGGTCGCGGAGCACTCGCAGCCGCTGCCGCCGGAGGCCGTGACTCCGCAGGCGGTGCGGGGCCTCGAGCGCTACGTGGGGGTGCCCGTGCGCCCGATGAGCTTCGAGCGCAACGGGGCGCGCCTTGTCGGTGGACGGGTGGTGCCGCTGCGGTCGCAGCGGGCGGCGATGCTCCAGTACATCGTGGGCACCGGAGACGAGGCACGCCGTGTCAGCGTCCTCGTATACGACGCGCAGAAGATCGACGTCGGTACGGCGATGAGCGGGTCCAATTTCGCGCCACGCGCCGTGGGCACCGCCGAGGTGCAGGTCGGGCGGGCCAAGGGCTACTCGGTGGCGGCCGCCCAGCGCGAGGGCGTTGGTTACCTGATGGCGAGCGACCTGGATCAGGACAAGAGCGCGCAGCTCGTGGCCATGGTCTACGACGACCGGTGATTCTGGTCGCGGTCGAGGGGAGCGACCTCCGCTCCCCTCGAGCTCCCCACCGGATTTCGGCTCGGGCCCGCCCCGGCGCGAGCGGGCGCTTCGGCTATGATCGGGGCGCCCATGCGCTTCGTCTACGTGATGGACCCGATGGACCGGGTCCTCCCCGACAAGGACACCACGTTCGCCATCCAGCGCGCAGCCCAGCGGCTGGGCCACGCATCGCTGCATTGCACGCCACGGGACGTGTACGTCGAGAGCGACGACGTCTGGGCGCGCGTGCGGCCCCTGCAGGTCAGCGACGCGCCGCCGCACTTCGCGTTCGAGGACGCCGCGGATATTCGCCTGGCGGACGTCGACTGCATCTTCGTGCGAAAGGACCCGCCCTTCGACGCGCAGTACCTGCACCTGACGCAGCTGCTCGAGGTCGTGCGGGGACGCACGCTCATCGTGAACGACCCCCGGGGTCTGCGCGAGGCGAACGAGAAGCTCTACACCCTGCACTTCGCCCGTCACATGCCCAAGACGCTCGTCTCGAGCGATCGCGACCGGATCCATCGCTGGCTCGCCGCAGTCGGCACGGGCGTCGTCAAGCCGCTCGACGGCGCGGGCGGTAGTGGCGTGATGGTCGTGGCCAAAGGCGACCGCAACTCGCGGTCGATCGTCGACTACATCACGGCCGAGGGGACGCGCCACGCGATGGTGCAGGAGTACCTGCCCGCGGTGCGGGCCGGCGACAAGCGGGTGCTCTTGCTCGACGGTGAGGTGCTCGGCGGCATCAACCGCGTCCCGCGCGAGGACGACGTCCGCTCGAACATCCACGTGGGAGGGCGCGTCGAAGCATGCGACGTCACGCCGCAGGAGCGCGCGGTCGTAGCGGATCTTGTCGCCCGTCTCAAGGCCGACGGTCTCGTCTTCGTCGGGCTCGATTTCATCGGCGGCCGCTTGACCGAGGTCAACGTCACCTCGCCGACCGGCATCCAGGAGTTGAGCCGACACCTCGGGCGCGACGCCGCCGAGAACGTCGTCGACTGGGTCGTGCGCCACGCCGGGCGCCCCTCGTCCCCCGCTGCGTCACGACCGCCGTCGTAGCGCGAACGCATGGCAATCACGGTTCTCGTTCGCTCGTCTGCCAGCGAAACGGTGCGCCTGACGTTCGACGGAACGCAGCGCGTCGTCATCGGGCGAGGCGCCGGCAGCGACGTTCGCTTGCCGGATCCCACGGTCAGCCATCGCCACGCGACGCTGCACGCGCAGGGCGCGGACTTCGTCGTCGTCGACGAGGGAAGCACCAACGGCACGTTCGTCGGCGAGATTCGCGTCGCGCCTCGCACGTCGCGAATCCTGCGTTCCGGCGACATGGTGCGCGTCGGCCGGTTATGGCTCGAGCTCCGCGTCGAGCCCGGGGCGATGGTGACCCGCGACGTCGCCGTCCTCACGCGTGACCTGGCGCTGGCGCTCGTGTCGCAAGAGCTCGCGGCGCTGGGCGAGGATCTCACGATGAAGGTCCGCGTCGTCGAAGGCAAAGACCAGGGCGTCGTGATGCCTCTGCCCGACGAAGGTCGCTCGTACCTCGTTGGGCGGGCGCCCCATTGCGACCTGGCGCTCACCGACCAGGACGCGTCGCGCGAGCACGTCCGCCTGACACGCGCCGATGGCGTCGTCTCGGTGCAAGACCTTGGCGCCAAGAATGGCACATGGCTCGGCGAGGCGCGCGCGCCCGCCGATCGCCCGGTGCCCTGGCGGCCGACCGCGATGATCAAGATTGGCCGCACCGTGCTGGCGCTCGAGGAGCCGATCGGCGACGCGCTCGCTCGCATCGAGAACGCGCCGGATCACCCGCTGCCCACCGACCTCGTCCCGAAGCCGCCGCCCCCGGCCGCCCCGCCATCGACTCCTCAGGTCCCCGCACCGCTCGCAGGGCCCATGGCGTCCGAGCCGTCTCCCGCCGGAACCGCCACTGCCTCGGTCTCCAAGGCATCGCCACCGCAGCCGCGATGGTCGGCGTCCGACCGCCTGGTGATGGCCGCCGCCGTCGGGCTACTGGTCTTCAGCCTCGCTGGACTCGTGTGGCTTCTACGGGGGTGATGGGCGGCGGCGTCGCTGCGCGGCGCGCGGTGCCCGCGGGGTACGTCGCGGGGATCCCTTCGAGAGGAACCGCCGCCAGCATCTGCTCGAGCTGGGCGGCGCTCTTGGGCCGCTCGTTGAGCCGCTTCTTGAGGCAGCGCATTACGGCGATGTCGAGCGCTTCGGGGATCGGCAAGTCCGGGCGGCGCTGACGCATCGGTATCGGGATCTGCCGCTGATGCAGGTCGAGGAGATCGCGCCGCGACTGGGCCACGATCGGCAGCTCGCCCGTCAGCGCCTCGTACATCAGCACGCCGAGCGCATAGATGTCGGTGCGGGACTCGACCTGCGCGCCGATGCACTGCTCGGGCGCCATGTACTCGGGCGTGCCCAGAGTGTATCCGGCTTGCGTGAGCGACTCGGCGCTCGCGAGCTTGCTCATGCCGAAGTCGAGCACCTTCGCGTTGCCGTCGTCGCACAAGAACACGTTGCCGGGCTTGAGATCGCGGTGCACGGCGCCTTTCTTGTGGGCGGCGTCGAGCGCTCGGCACACCTGCGTGAAAATCGTGACCGCCTGCCCCGGCGTCAGGAGGCCCTCGCGCGACAGCTTGTCGGCGAGAGAACGGCCCACGAGCCGCTCCATGACGACGTACACGCTGCCGTCGGACATCTGATCGAGATCGAGCACGCGCGCGACGTTGGGATGCTCGACATGCACCTGGATGTACGCTTCGCGCCGCAGCCGCGCGATCTCGCCCCCGTCGCGCGCGGCGGCACCCCGGAGGACCTTCACGGCGACCTCGTGGCCCAGCGTCACGTGCTCGGCCGCGTAGACCACCCCGATCCCCCCGGAGCCTATCTTGCGCCCGATGCGGTACTTGCCGCCGAGCACCGTGCCCGTCAGGTCGCCCGGGCTGCCTCCGAGGTCGCCCCGTAGCTCGAGGCCGCGCTCGAGGGCCGCGATCCGATTGCGCTCGAACACGCGCGAGACGGCTTCGTCGCGCGTCCGATCCCACATGAACCCTGCGGCCCCGCCGAGCCCCGCGGCGAGCAACCCGGCGAGGGTCCCCGCGAGCGCGCCCCCGCCGGCGGCCGCCACGGCGCCGCCGCACGTCAAGGCGCCCGCGAGGGCGCCGCCGATCACGCCCTCGCGCGCGCGGCGGGACGTCCAGCTCACGTCGTAGACGCAGCAGTCGCCGCCACGGGTCAGGCAGGTCTCGTGGCCGACCACGGCGTCGGCGAGACCCCAGATGTTGGGCACGCTGGCCAGCTCGCCCGCGCGCGCGTCGCACAGGAGCTCGTCGCCCTCGCCCGAAGCGCGCTCTGACGAGTCGTCCGAGCCCTCGCCGCGAGGGCGGTACGTCATCTTCACGCTCTCGACCTTGGTGCCGAAGGCTTGCTTCTCGCCGAGCTCCTCGATCGACCATGTCCCGACCCGCGTCACCTCGCGCGCGTTCTGGGCCAGGTAGTGGTACGCGTCGACGGGGCGCTGGCTCGTTCGCAGCATCCGCACCAGCACGCCGAGCGATTCCGGGTGCGTCGCCCATGCGCCGCGGCGCCGGATCGCGTCGCGGCCGAGCAAGCCGGCCACGGCGACGAGCGCGCGCTTGGCGGCGAGCTGGCTCACCCACCCCGTCTCGTTGTCGACGACGCTCGGATCGATGCCGGCTCCGGCAAGGAGCTGCTGCACCGCGCGCTCCCCCTTCTCGGTGCGCACGCGAATGAGGTACGTCTTCAGGACAGACGCCCGAAGCTCCTCCTTGCCCCCTTGCCGCACGGTCCCCCCGGTTGCGGGCGGGACACTCGCTCCGCGCATCACCCCGGAGCCTACGCCCGCGCCAGGCGCCCGGCAATCGACGCGCTCGTAGTCACGATCGAGGGGAGCGACCTCCGCTCCCCTCGAGCTCCCCAGCGCTAGTCACGGTCGAGGGGAGCGACCTCCGCTCCCCTCGAGCTCCCCACCGGATTCGGTTGCGCGAGTTGGCGTTACGTGGGCGCCACTGGCGGTACGAGTACGCCTGGCGTCGGGTCTTCGCCCGACTGGCGCAGCAGGGCCGTACGCACAGCGTGCTCGACCAATTGCCAGAGCTGGGCGCGATCCGTCACCCGCCCGAGGAAGCCGATGGGGATCCGGAAGCCGCCCTTGTCGCGCCGGCCGCCGCCGTAGGGGCGCCCTTTTTCGTCGGTCCCGAATGCCTGCTCGAGCCACACGGGCGGATCGACGCTGGCCGAGTGGGTGCGCAGCGACCCTTCGATGTACTTGTCGCCCACGACGCCGTAGACGACGCAGGTGTCGATGTCTTCACGGCGGACGAGGAAGTCGGCCGCTTGCGCGATGGTGTCGCGCTCTCCCTCGGTGACGAAGCCGACTCCCGCCATCGCGAAGTTGCGTCGCACGCCGAGCGCCTGCAGCGCCCGCGCGATGACGTCCATCGCCGTGGGCGCGATGAGGCGCCGCGAGAGATCTTGGAGCAAATCGCGATCGCAGATCTCGGCGATCTGCCCCGCCGCGCGAAAGTCGGTGGACCGCGCGAAGGTGAAGTCGTCGGTGTCCGTGGAGAGGCCGTGCATCAAGGCGGTCGCGATGCGGCGATCTTCTTCGGCGTCCGGATCGAGGACCGCGAGCTCGAGGAGATACTCGACGAAGATCGTGGCCGTCGCGCCCACGTCCATGCGCATGTCGACGAACCTCGCCTTGGGCGGCGAGGCGGGCCGATGATGATCCACGATCGTGAGGACTTCGTATTCGCTGCCATCGGTCAGGTCGGGATCGACCTCGTGCGCGTCGACGAGCGCCAAGAAGTCGACTTTGCCGACTTCGCGCACCGACTTGATCTTGCGAAGATCGAGGCCGAGCAGCTTGACGAGGGCGCGATTCTCTCGATGACTGAGCTCATGGCAGTACGCGACGGTCGTCTGCGCGACGCCGAGGCGCTGGGCGATGTGCGCCTGCGCGATGGCGCACGCGATGCCGTCGGGGTCCGGGTGACCGCGCAGCACGATGAGGACGTGCTTGCCCCGCGCCAGAGTGAGCGCTTCGGCGAAGCCGCGGGCACGGAGTTCTGCCGCGGGCTGGTTGGGCACCGTCAGACGCCGGGCCGGTTCGCTCATTCCGGAGGAGATTGTGTTCACGTTTGCAGGGAGAAATCTACGCTCCGGCGCACTTTGCCGCGAGCTCTTGCTATCCGGAGCGCCGCATCGATAAGCGACAAGCCACGAACGTGCCAACGTGCCAGCGTGGGCGAAAGACTGAGGGATCCTGTAGAGATCGCCGCTAGATGAGCCGCTCGCGTCTGCACCCGTTCCGACTGCTGCGGACGGCGCGCGCAACGGTTCTCGCAATCACGATTGGCGTGCCGCCGCTCTTCTGGGTCGCCCTTGGCACCCGTCGCGCGAGCTTCGCTCCCCTCGGGCGCGACCAGGGCATCTTTCAGTACGTGGCGTGGGCGCTCGCGCGAGGCGACGTCGCTTACCGCGATGTCCGCGACGTCAATGGCCCGCTGACGCACCTGGTGCACATGGTCTTTCTCGCGCTGGGGGGCGGCGACGAGCACCGCTTTCGCGTCCTCGACCTCACGATGACGGGCCTCTCGTTCGCGATCGTCGGGGCCTGCCTGCCGGGCTTGGGCGCGACGCGGGCTCCGGGAGCCCTCGAGCGCGCCGCGTGGGCGTTCGCGGCGTGGGTCGTGCTCAGCGGGCAATACCTGCTCTTCGATTTCTGGGAGATGGCTCAGCGGGAGAGCTTCTTCGATTGGTTCATGCTTCCGGGCGTCGCGTTGCAGCTCGTCGCGCAGGCCCCGTGGGGCGTTCACCGCGGCGCGCAGGGCAACGCGCGGCAAGCCCGGCTCCTGGCCCTTTCCGGCGCGCTGGGCGCCATTCCGTGGTTCGGCAAGCCGACGTACGTCCTGTTCACGCTCGCGCAGCTCGCCGCGCTCGTCGCCGACGACGGCCTGGCCGATCCGTTCTTGCCCAAGCCGCGGGCGCTGCGCGCGTTCGCAGCGGGAGCGATGGTCGCCTCCGCGGCGATGGTGGTGTTGCTTTGCATCTACGGCGACGCGCGGGCTTTCGCCCGCATTCAGTGGTCCGACGTCCCCGCGATGTATCGCTTCATCTGGCCACGATCGCCGGCCGACATGCTCTCCGAGCCGTGGCGCGCCTCGCAGGCCGTCTTCGCGATCCTCGGGGCCGTCGTGCTCACCGCGCTCGTCGTGGTCGGCGAGATGCCGAGGCGCGCGCTCGCCGTTGCGCTCCTTCCCGTCGCAGGTCTCTCGGCCGTCGTGGTGCAGGCCAAGGGCTTCCCGTACCACTTTCACCCCGTCACCGCGGGCGTCCATCTGCAGTGGCTCACGTTCGCGGCGTGGCTCGCCGAGCGCACGCGCGTTGCGCAGGCGCGACTGGCGCTCGTGCGCCTCGCCCCCGTCGCGGTCGGGACGGTCATTGCCTATCGCGTCGCGACGGCGATGCAGGATTCGCCGCACCTGCGCGCGACGTGGCTCGACTGGGGCGCACGGACGGCCGCCGAGCGACAGACCGCGGAGTACTTCGATCACTTTGCGAGGCCCGATTTCTTCCCCTTCGAGATGCGCGAGGCCGCGGCCTACCTGCGCCGCCACACCGAGCCGCACGAGCGCGTGCAGACGTACGGCATGGACGCGTACCTGCTGTTTCTCGCCCAGCGTGCCAGCGCGACCCCGTACATCTACGCGTACGACCTGAATGCCGACGCGGCGCTGCAGGGCGGAACGGGCGGCGCACCCGACGAAGCCCAGTCCGACCGCATCCGGGCCATCCGCGATCAACACGAAGACGACCTGCTCGCCAAGCTCGACGCGCACCCGCCGGCCGCCTTCGTGTTCATGGACGGCGTACCCCTGCTTTCCCAGGCCGACGCCTGGCGCGACTTCGAGGAGCATTGCCCGAAGGCAGCCCCTTGGGTGGCCGCCAGGTACCAGGAGAAGGCTCGATTCGGCCACGATCACGTATGGTTGCGCGACGACCTGGCACTGCAGGCCCCCTCGGAACCAGATGTCACGCATCCGTCACCGAGGCGTTGAGTTACACTGGCCGCCCCCTTGGAAGCGACATGACAGAGAGCTCGGCCCCCCTCCTCCCTTCGCCCCCTGGCGTGTGGGCCGCGCCCGCTCCATCGGTCGCGCCGGTGCCCCCGCCGCCCGTCTCCGCGTCGCAGCTGCCCCCGGCCGACCCGCTCGACCTGCGCTCGCCCGCGCTCTACCTCAATCGCGAGCTGTCGTGGCTCGAGTTCAACGCGCGTGTCCTCGCCGAGAGCGACAGCGAGGGCGTGCCGCTCCTCGAACGGCTCAAGTTCCACGCGATCGTGTCGAGCAACCTCGACGAGTTCTTCATGGTGCGCGTCGCGGGTCTCAAGCAACAGTTGACCGGCGAGGTCGACGAGATGGGCCCCGACGGGATGAGCGTGAACGAGCAGCTCGCCGCCATCTCGATCCGCGTCCACGAGCTCGTGGCCACGCAGTCCAGCACCTTGGCGCTGCTGCTGCCCAAGCTGGCCGAAGCCGGCATCGTCTTCGTGAAGACGGCCGACCTCTCCGCCGAAAAGCTGGCCGAGCTGGATCTGCGCTTCCAGAACGAGGTCTTTCCGATCCTGACGCCGATCGCGATCGACCCCGGGCACCCGTTCCCGCAGGTACGCAACAAGAGCCTCAACCTCGGCGTCATGTTCACGCGCGAGGGGACGCAGGAGCCGGGCTTCGGCGTGGTGCAGGTGCCGTCGGTGCTGCCGCGCCTCTTGCCGGTGTCGGGCATCAAGACGACGAGCGGCACCACCGCGCGGGCGTTCGTGCTCCTCGAGGACCTCGTGGCGCGCCACGCCTCGACCATCTTCCCCAGCGTCCGGATCAAAGGCGCCTACGTGTTCCGCGTGACGCGCAACTTCGACATCGAGGTCGACGAAGAGGAGGGCGACGACCTGCTCCAGTCGATCCAGCTCGAGCTGCGGCGGCGCGAGCGCGGCAACGCCGTGCGCCTCGAGGTCGCGGGCGACGCGCCGCCTGGATCGCTGGCCAAGCTCGTCAAGGCGCTCAAGCTCGATCCCGACAAGGACGTTTACCCCGTCGGGGTGCTCAACGTGGCCGACCTGATGGGCCTCTCGCGCGACTCGCGCGACGAGATGCGTGCGCTCCGCGACGAGCCGTTCACGTCGCACGCCGTCGCGCCGCTCCGCGAGGTCGACGACGTCTTCGCGACGCTCCGCGAGCAGGACGTGATCCTGCAGCACCCCTACGAGTCGTTCGACAGCGTGGTCGATTTCATCACGCGCGCGGCCGACGACCCCGAAGTCCTCGCGATCAAGCAGACGCTGTATCGGGCCGGCGGCGACTCGCCCATCGTGAAGGCGCTCGTGCGCGCGGCAGAGAGCGGCAAACAAGTCACCGCGATCGTCGAGCTCAAGGCCCGCTTCGACGAGGAGTCGAACATCGTCTGGGCCCGCATGCTCGAGCAGGCCGGCGCCCACGTGGTCTATGGCCTCCTCGGCCTCAAGACGCACGCCAAGTGCCTGCTCGTCGTGCGCCGCGAGAAGGGCAAGCTGCGGCGTTACGTGCACGTGTCGACGGGCAACTACAACCCCACGACGGCGCGCCTTTACACGGACCTCTCGTATTTCACGTCGCGGCCCGACATCTGCGAAGACGTCTCGAGCCTCTTCAACCTGCTGACGGGCTACAGCGCGCCGCCCAAGTGGAACAAGCTGATCGTGGCCCCGCTGGGGATGCACGAGGCGGTGCTCGGCCTCATCGGGCGCGAGGCGGATCACGCGCGCGCCGGGAGGCCGGCGCGCATCGTGGCCAAGATGAACGCGCTCGTCGAGGCCGACGTCATCGAGGCCCTGTACCGCGCCTCGCAGGCGGGGGTGCCCATCACGCTCTCGATTCGCGGCATCTGCTGCCTGCGCCCGGGCGTACCGCGCGTGAGCGAGACGATCGAGGTCCGCGCGATGATCGATCGCTTCCTCGAGCACGGGCGAGCCTTCCACTTCGTGAACGGCGGCAAGGACGAGGTGTACATCTCGAGCGCCGACTGGATGCCGCGCAACTTCCACCGGCGCGTCGAGACGCTCATCCCGCTCGAGGATCCCGCCATCCGCACCCGGCTCATCGAGCTTTTGCAGACGCAGGCGCTCGATACCGCCAAGACGTGGCTGCTCAAGCCCGACGGCAAGTACGAGCGCGTCCAGGTCAAGGCGGGGCAGACGCCGTTCCGCGCGCAGGCGCGCTTCATCGAGCTGCAGCGCGATCGGGTGAAGGCCGCCGAGGCCGGAGCGACGAGCGCGCGTTTCCCGCTGGCGCGCTTCACCGGCGCCCGGCCCAAGACGACCGATGACCCGGCCGACGGTCGCCGCAGCCGGCGCGAGCTGCGCGAGGCGAAGAAGGGTCATTGAACGCCGGTCCCGCCCGCCGCGGGTACTTTCCCCCCATCGAGCCGTACCGCACCGGGCGGCTGCGGGTATCGGGCGTTCACGAGCTGTACTTCGAGGAGAGCGGCGACCCGCAGGGCAAGCCCGTCGTCTTTCTGCACGGGGGCCCCGGGTTCGGCAGCGAGCCGAACCATCGGCGGTTCTTCGACCCTGCGGCGTACCGCATCGTCGTCTTCGACCAGCGGGGCTGCGGCAAGAGCAAGCCGCACGCGTCGCTCGTCGAGAACACGACGTGGGACCTGGTCGCGGACATCGAGACGCTGCGTGCCCACCTGGGCATCGAGCGCTGGCAGGTGTTCGGCGGTTCATGGGGCAGCACCCTCGCCCTCGCCTACGCCGAGACGCACCCGGACCGGGTGACCGAGCTCGTGCTCCGGGGGATCTTCCTCGTGCGCGAGCAGGAGATCGCCTGGTTTTATCAACGCGGGACGAGCGCCATCTTCCCCGACGCGTGGGAGAAGTACGTCGAGCCGATCCCCGAGCGCGAGCGGGCCGACTTTGTCCGTGCATACTACAAGCGACTCACCTCGGACGACGCGGCCGAGCGCCTGCGCGCCGCCAAGGCCTGGAGCGTCTGGGAGGGTTCGACGAGCTGCCTCGCGCCGAACCGGGCCCTCATCGAGAAGGCCGCCGTGGACGATTTCGCCTTGGCCTTCGCGCGCATCGAGTGCCACTACTTCGTCCACAACGCGTGGCTCGAACGGCCGCGCGATCTGCTCGGCAACGTGCACCGGATCCGCCACATCCCCGGGGTCATCGTGCAGGGGCGGTACGATGTCGTCTGCCCGATGGAATCCGCCTGGGCCCTTCACCGCGCGTGGCCCGAGGCGGACCTGCGGATCGTGCCGGACGCGGGGCACTCCGCGGGTGAGCCCGGCACGCTCCACGAGCTGGTCGAAGCCACGGATCGATTCCGACGCTAGAGTCTCGGCCCGTGTCCGGCCCGCGCGTCGTCGTCATCCCGTTCGGCGTGCCCGCCGAAGGGCGCGGGCTCGGGCTGGGCTTGGCCGCGCTGGTGCACGCGTTCGTCCACGTCGACGGCTCGGGCGTCGCGCTGGCGCAGTTGCACGGACGCCCGCCGCCGCCCGGCGTGGAGCCCGGAGAAGCCGCGCCGCCGTCCCCCGTCGAAGCGTTCATATCGCCCGACGCCTGGCGCGACATCTCGGGACGCGGCGACGCCCCGGGTGCTGTTGCCGTCGTCCTGACGGGATCCTTCGAGCCGCCGATCGACGGCGCTGGCACGATCCATCTGCTGGCGTTCGACGTTCAGGATGGCCGCACTCGGGCGCGTGTCGACGCATCGCTCGACGGCGACGACGCCGGCGCGACGCTCGTGAACGCGTTCGAGCAGCTCGGGTCGGGACTCGGCGGCGAGATCGGCGCGCTGCACGATCTTCGCGAGCTCGGGTGGGAGTCGCTGGAGAGCGTGCTCCGCGCCGAGCGCTGCGCTCTGCACGACCCGAGCCGCGGCGGTCCGCACGATCGGCTCGCTGCCATGTTGCACCTGGGCCGCGCGATCGGCGACGCCCCCAAGGCGCGCTATCCGGCTGGTCGCCTCGCGCTCCTCGCGATGGAGGTCGCGTCGGGCCCGGCGCCCGAGCCGCGGCTCGCCTCCGCCGCGGTCCGGGCGCTGGAGCGGGCGACGACCGACGCCCCGGGCCACGTCGAGCTGCTCGAGGCGCTCGCCACCCTGCACCTGCGCCTGGGGCGTCCGCGCGACGCCGAGCGCCGCATGAACGAAGCCACCGCAATCGCCCCGGCGCGCGTACGCCCGCACGCCCTGCTCGCGCAGTCGCTCCGGGCGCAGGGCCTCACCGCCGCGGCGCTCGTCGCCATCGAAGCGGGGCTCGGGCACCATCCGAACGATCCACTGCTGCTCGCCGAGCGTGGCGTCACGCTGCTCGCGATGAAGGACTTCGACGCCGCCGCGGCGTCGTGGCGCAGCGCGCTCGCGCGGGATCCGGTTCACCCCCTTGCCTTCAGCAGCCTCGCTGCCCTCGCCTTGGCCCGGCGCGACGTGGCGACGGCCCAGAGGCTCGTCGACGCGGCGCTCGCGGAGTTCCGCGCCACCCCCGACGTCATGCGCCGCGCCGTGCAGCTGGCGCTGTCGACGGAGGCGCAAGGACTGCCTCGCGCGTCGCGCGTCGCGCGGCTTTGCGAACGCCTCCTCGCTGTCGTCCCGGACGACGCGCACGCGTCGGTCGCTCTCGCGCGCGCGCAGATCACGCTCAACGAGACCGGCAAGGCGCGCACGCGGCTGGCGCACGTTGCGCAGGCGGCACCCGACTCGGCGGCGGCGGCCGAGGCCCAGGTCACGCAGCTCGCCCTCGACGACCCGAGCGCCGAGCTGGAGCTCCAGAGCGTACTTCGCGCGGCGCACACGGCGCCGGTGACCCACCTGGCCGACGTCGCCGCGCGGGCGCGCCGTCTCGCGACGATGCACAACGCATGGACCGGGTGGTTGGCGGCCGCCGTGGCGGAGCGGCGACGATCGCGGTGGGTGGCCGCGCGGGGCGCGCTCGAGGTGGCCCTCGAGACGGCCCCCGGCGCGGCGACGGTGCACGCCGAGCTCGCGCTCGTGCTGCTGGAGGTCGACGACCTCCCCGGCGCGCTCACGCACGCGCGTCGCGCCGCTGCGCTCGAGCCCGAATCGCCGCGCGTCCTGTCGGCCCTCGCGCGGACCCTCGTCGTGTCGGGCCGGCGCAACGAGGCCACCGAGGTCGTGCATCGGGCCCTCGCGCTTCGCCCCGAAGACGCCGACGCCGAGACCGTCCTCGCGCTGCTCGCCCACCCCGCGAAAGGGCCGCTCGGCTCGTGGACGCGCGTGGCACGTCGCGCCCGGGACATGTGGCGTCGCCTGGCAGGGAGCTGAGCTCTCCCGCCTTAGCGCGGGCCGAAGATCGCCGTTCCGACGCGCACGATCGTGGCGCCGCACGCGAGCGCCACCTCCAGGTCGCTGCTCATGCCCATCGAGAGGTCCGCGAGCGCCGATGCGCCGCCATGGAGCTGGCGCAGCAGGGCGAGGGTCTCGAAGACTTTGCGTGCCGCGTCGAGATCACCCGCGGGCGGCATCGTCATGAGGCCTCGCAGCGCCAGCGAGGGTTGCTCGCGGACGGCCGCGATGACCTCGTCGATTTCGCTCGGCGTCGCGCCTGCCTTCTGAGCCTCGCCGCCCACGTTGACCTCGATCAGCACGGGAAGTGGCGCGGGCCCCACGGCGCCCGTGGGCCGCGCGGCGGCTCGCCGCCCGAGCTCCTTCGCGAGGGCCGTGGAATCGATCGTGTGCACCACGTGTGCGACCTTGGCCGCCGCCTTCGCCTTGTTCGTCTGCAGGTGCCCCACGAAGTGCCACTCGATGTCGGGCAGGTCCGCGAGGGCCTCGGCCTTCGCCACCAGCTCCTGCACGTAGTTCTCGCCGAACGCCCGCTGACCTGCGGCGTAGGCCTCGCGGATCGCCTCGGGCGGGTGACGCTTGGACACCGCGACGAGCTTGACGCTGTCAGCGCCCCCCGGCGCGCGCGCGGCGGCCGCGATGCGCGCTCGAACATCGTTCAAACGAGCCGCGAGGGTCATCGCTCACGCCCGCTTCGCCCGGCGCGCGTGCCACACCATCGTGTCGCTGTCCGCCGTGAGAGGGCCGCCTTCGAAGTCGCCCTCGACCCGCTCGACCGCGAACCCGTTGTAGTGCAGCAGCGCCTCCCACTCCTGCGGGAAGAACTGCCGGTGCGCCAGCGGCGTCGTCCAGGCTTGGCCCGGCTGCCCGAGCGGCTCGAACTCCATCGAGACGAACAGCACCTGCCGCACCGGGTCGTAGTCGAAGTACTCCCGGTTGTTCACGACGACGCCCGCCGTCGGGTGGCGGAAGCGGGGCGCCGAGTACGCGCGCGCCGCGGGGCGCGCGAGGTCGGCGACGCTCGGGACGGAGAGGTCGACCACGAAGAGCCCGCGTGGCGCCAGGTGGGCGCGCACCCTCGCGAGGAATTGCTCGACGTCCCGGCGCTCGTACAGATGCAGTGCCGTGTTGAACGCCGCGATCACCAGGTCGAATCGCTTGGCGAGCCGCACGCGTCGCATGTCGCCTCGCACCACGCGCACCCGTCGCCGCACGTCGGCCGGCTCGTGCCGGAGGCGCGCGCGCAAGCTCGCGAGCATCGGCGCCGAGTGGTCGACGCCGACCACCTCGATCCCGTGGCGCGCGATGGGGAGCGCGATGCGCCCGTTGCCGACGCCGTACTCGAGGACGCGCCCGCCCGCGCGAACGGCCAGGCCCGTGTAGTACGCGACGTCGTCGATACGAGACGCGTAGTTGGACGTGTAGTACCCGGGGTCCTCGTAGTGTGCGCGGGACCCCGCTTCGAGCTCGGCGTCGCGCCGGGTCGGTGACGATGAGCGGGCGTGCGCGGACGGTTCCACGCGAGCGGCCCGCGGGCTCGTCAACCGAACTCGCGGCGCGTCACTTCGTCGATGTACTCGCGCACCGCTTCGTTCGTCGCGCGGTCGTAGTGGACCTTGCCGGCGGCGATCTCGCGGAGCGCGGTGACGGCGGCCTTGTTCTTCGACGGGACAAGCTGCCCGGCGCCCTTCATCAGAGCCCGCGTGCGCTGCGCGGCGAGGACCACGAGGGCAAAACGGTTGTCTTCGCGCTCGAGGCAGTCTTCGACGGTAACGCGGGCCATGGGGATGCGGTTCCTTTACCCGAATCGAATCGGGGTGGTGAACCTACTTTGAGCCGACGGTTCCCGCAAGTCCGGGCCTTCCGCCCGGCTCGGCCTCGATGGCGTCGAGCTCGGACACCAGGTCTTTGCCGAAGTACCACTCGATCTCGCCGCGGACGCCCGTGTAGAGCGACGGGCCGTCGTCGATGCACTGGAGCGAGCGGTCGGCGATCTCGTTCGACGGGTGGAGCAGGCCCCCGTCGAACGTGACGGGGAACAGCGTCGCAACCATCGGCTTGATCTCGTGGTAGTCGAGCCCCTTGTCGAGGGCGAACGAGTGCAGCATGCACCCGCGGCCCTTGCGGTTGCGAAAGACGCACGACCCGTCGACGACGCGCGTGCGCGTCTGCCGGCCCCCGGGGAACTCGCGGTCGTCGACCCACTCGCCCGTCCACCAGAGGTCGCGCGGCACGCCGGTGAATCGTTCGAGGTCGGCGGCGTGCGCCTCGACGCGGGCCACGTTGTCGCCGTCGATGTCCGAGCCGTACTGGCAGCACGAGTCGCCGCAGTACGTGCACGACATGCAGTTGACGTAGTACGTGCGCACGAAGATCGCGGTGTCGACGCGATCGATGACGGGGGCGCCCCAGCGCGTGGGAAAGGGCCGAGTCAGAGAGCGAATCACCGCGCCATTCTAAGCCACATCGTTACCATTCGGGGCCATGACGTCCGAGCCGTCGGCGTTTCGTACGGCCTGGTGGCAGCGGCTTCTGCACGAAGACGCGACGTACGAGCTCACGCGCGTCGTCATCCTGCGCCTGCTCGCCTTCGTGTATCTGGTGGCGTTCGTGGCGCTCGCGCGGCAGGTCGAGCCGCTGCTCGGTGCGCAGGGTCTCTTGCCGGTGGCGCAATTCCAAGAGGCGATGCGCGTGCAGGTGGGCTTCGAGGCGTTCTGGCGCGAGCCGACCCTGTTCTGGCCGGGCCTCTTCGGCACGTCCGACACGGCGCTGCGCCTCGCCAGCTACGCGGGCATCGCCCTCTCCGCCGCCGCTCTGCTCGGGGCCACGAACGCGTGGCTCCAGCTCGCGCTCTGGGCGCTCTACATGTCGTTCGTCCACGTCGGGCAGATCTTCTACGGCTACGGCTGGGAGATTCAGCTCCTCGAGACGGGGCTCGTCGCCGCGTTTCTCTGCCCGTGGCGCAGCGTCCGCCCGCTGCCCGCGACGGCGGCGCCCAAGATCCCGATCTGGCTGTTTCGCTGGATCATCTTCCGCGTGATGCTCGGCGCGGGTCTCATCAAGCTGCGCAACGACCCGTGCTGGCGCGACCTCACGTGTCTCAACTACCACTTCGAGACGCAGCCCAACCCGAACCCGCTCGCCTGGTGGCTGCACCACGCGCCTGCGTGGGTCCACGCGGGAGGGGTGCTCTTCAATCACTTCGTCGAGCTGGTCGTGCCTTGGTTCGCCTTCGGGTTCCGGCGGTGGCGACACGCGGCGGGTCTCTTGCTCGTCGCCCTGCAGGTGACGCTCATCCTCAGCGGCAACCTGTCGTTCTTGAACTGGCTGACCCTGGTGCCGGCGCTCGCGTGCTTCGACGACAGCTTCTTCGCGCGCTTCGTCCCGAGCCGGCTGCGGGACAGCTGGCTCCAGCGCTTTGCTCTCTTGTCGCCCTCCATCCTGCAGACGCGCGCGACCCAGGTCTTTGCCGTCATCGTCTCGCTGCTCAGCGTGGGGCCGGTGGCCAACCTCGCGTCGAGCGACCAGTCGATGAACCAGTCGTTCTTCCCGCTCGACATCGTGAACACGTACGGCGCCTTTGGCAGCGTGGACCGCGAGCGCTACGAAGTCGTCCTCGAGGGCACGTCCGACCCCGCGCCCGACCGCGACGCGCGCTGGCACGAGTACGAGCTCCCATGCATGCCGGGCGACCCGCGCCGCCGCCCGTGCATCGTCACGCCGTACCACTACCGACTCGACTGGCAGATGTGGTTCGCTGGCAACGGCGCCGCGCGTGGCGAGACCATGGAGCGAGAGCCGTGGCTGATCCACCTCGTGTGGCAGCTGCTCGAGGGTGAGCCGGGACCCAAGCGGCTACTTGCACGCGATCCGTTTCCCGACGCGCCGCCCAGGTGGATCCGTGCGGGCATCTGGCACTACCGATTTACCGACTCGCGCAGTGGCAGCGATGGTGCGTGGTGGATCCGCAGTCGCGTGGGGGAGGCGTTGCCGCCGTTGTCGACCGCGAGCCCGGGGCTCCGCCGCTACGTGGAGCTGTACGAGTGGCCGGACGCGCCCGAGGGACAGGCGGCGAACTAAGGGGGGCGGTGGAGAGGAGAGTTTCAACCACAAGGACGCCAAGGACACGAGGGTAAGATTGGTCAAAGTCCCCGGGATTTCTCACTGAGCCGTCCTTGTGGTCCTTGTGTCCTGGTGGTTTTCTCTCCTTTTGCGGATCGCGAGCGTAGCGGCGCGGGTTTCTTCGCTCGCGGAGCGGGTCGCGAGCGTAGCGGAGTAGATCTCTTCGCTCGCGGAGCGGGTCGCGAGCCTCGTTCCGTGGTCCACGAGCTTCGCTCCCCGGCTCGCGAGCTTCATGGACGAGCTCCCTTCGCTTGCGGGGCGGATCGCGAGCATCCCTCCCCCGTCCACGAGCTTCGTTCCCCGGCTCGCGAGCGTCGCACCCTGGTCGACGAGCTTCGTTCCGCAGGTGGAGAGGTGCGCTGCCGGGGTCGCGAGCGTCGCTCCACGACCCGCGAGCCTCGCGGCATGGTCGGCAAGTTTCACTCCCACGATCTCCGCGGTTCGATTCCCGGATCCGACGCGCGGGAGCCCGCCCTTGTCGAGAGCGTCGCGCCTCCTCAACGAAGACCTCCGACTCCTGAGCGATGGGACCGCGCTTCGGAGCAAGAGGAGAGAGCAAGTGACCGAAAGGAGCCGGGCAGCAGGCCTCGCTTGCTCGTTCGCGAACAAAGGGAACGCCAATCCGAGCTTCAGTCCCCCCGCCCAGTGCTTCGGTATCCACGGTGCGAGCCGAAGGACGCGGGGAGCCAGGCTTGCTTGGTCCGGCTCGGCAAGCGTCCACGCCGCCGCGAAGGTGAGCGTCCGTCGCCCCTGGCGCCCCACGTCACCATGTTTTCACGTGGCCTGCGCGCGGGCGTCAGATAATGTGACGCCGGTCTCGCCCCTCGCGCCGACGAGATCCGTGGCGATGGGGTACTCGAGGGGGTTCGAACCTGTCGCGAGCGCGTCCCCCGTGATGGGCAAGAAATAGATGGTCAGCGGGACGGCCGCGAAAGTCGGCTGCGCATTGCACGCGGACTGCCCAAGCGCCTGATACGTCGCGCTGGTAGGGGGCGAAGCTTCCGCGCCGACGAGATCTTGCACGCGGATATCGAACGTCTCGGCCGTCGGAACGTCGGTCGTCAGCCCGGGGACGGCGCTGGCCACGAGCCAGCACGTCGGGGTCGGGCCAATCCGGTTCACGTCCTCGGTGCAGTCGCTCGATGCGCTGGCCCACGCCTCCAGGCTCTGCCCGTTGAATCCGGTCAGGGTGAGCGCAAACTGCAGCGTCTGATCCTGGATGCAGTCGTCGAAGTTGATACCGTCGGGGGTCAGGTCGGCGGGACGCGTGCTCGTTCCCAGGTTGTCGCCGTCCGGTAGGATCCGGTCCGGGAGCTGCGAGCCGCTCGTGCGAAGGACCGCCGGTACCGGCGGAGGCGCCATCTGCGCGCGCGCGGGTGACGAGGCGACCGCGAGCCCGACCACCGAAGAGACGGCGAGGAGGGCACGGCTGCGCATCGTCATCGGGGCAGGTTACACCACGAGCGAAATGCTCAGGGTGGTGCCGTGCGCGACACCCTCCGTGCAACTACCTGTATCTACCGGCGGAGGAGGAGGGATTCGAACCCACGGAACCGTTGCCAGTTCGCCGGTTTTCAAAACCGGTGCCTTAAGCCACTCGGCCACTCCTCCAAGTATCGAAGCTCACGACTCTTTCGGACCTCTATTCCTCCTCTGCTAGCGGGCCCTGCAGGCCCTGTTGACCATCTGTTGACCATTTTGGATTCCCCTACGACCCGTGACGGCGATCGAGCGCCTCGATAGCGCCGCGCGTCATCGGGAGGAACGCCGAGTTCGCGAAGGACGGGATACCACGAGAGACGATCCGCGGACTCGGCGATGAAGGTCGCCGCGAAACAAACAAAGTCGCGTGCGACGAGACCGTCACCGACGAGAGCACCGAGCCCGCGGGTGCCAACGACTTCGAGGAGGCGCGCACGCAACGCGGCGATCTCGGAAGCGCTCGGCTGCATCGTGTAGAGCGCACGTCCGCGCTCGAGTCGTTCCCACACTGGCCCCTCCGAAACGATCATGGAACAGGGGTTATTGAGCGATCGCAAGGACCACCAGCCCCGCACCTTCCGCACGCCTAGATTTGAACGTGTTCCCCTCGGCCAATGGTGCCGCTACCGGTTCTTGTACGGTCGCCCGCAGCAGTACGCTGCCTTGTCCCGCATCCTCAGAAGCCGTTCGCCCGACCGATTCCGGCCTTCACTCCGGTCGCCGGAAACTCGTCAGCGACGTCGTCCCCCATCATGCCTCGCGCGTGCATGGGCAGGCGCTCGTGCTGATGGACGACTCGCTGCCGATCGCAGACAAGATCGACGTCATGGCGACGCCCCTCTCGCACTTCGACTTGGAGGGCGTCTACCTGCCCCCGCTCGTCCGCGCTCGTATCGAGGCAGCGCGCGACGACGGCATGACTGCGGGTCAGTGAACCCCCACGCCGTCGCGTACCTCGACCCGAACCTCGGCGCGTCCACCTCCGCACTCGCCGCAGACTCCATCGTGCTCGACGTGCAGGGCCAGCTCACCACGCTCGGTGAGAGCCAGGTTGCCCGCGTGAATCGGGATCACCCGTTCACGCCACTCCGCAATTTCCGCTCCGCAGTCGAGGCAGACAGCGAAAGCTTCGACGGCGGCGTCCCCTCCCGGTTGCCGAGGGGCCGCACGACGGAGAGGCCATACGGTCATGGACCCGCTCGTACCACCAGAGCTTTCCGGGTGTCGAGGGACGGCGGGCCGCGGGTCGCCTGGCCAAACTGCCGACAGGTAGCTCGGCGAGCACGTCGCGCAGAGGCACGCCTTACTAATCCAGCCTGAGCGAAAGTTGTCCATACCGATCCGGATCAGCTTTCCTCGCCGAGACGGTGATGTCGAACATCGAGACCGGCGGAAGGATCAAGCACGGGGACGACGAGTACGTCATCGGCGATGAACTGGGGAAGGGCGGGTTCGGCAGGGTTTTCAAGTCCGAACGCATCCGCCCGTTGCGGTCACCGGTCCCGGTTGTCGTCAAGGTGCCGCATCCGGACGTCATGAAGGATCCGATACTGGCACAGAAGTTCGCTCGTAAGGCCCGCATCCTCGCCAACATCAGGCACCCAAACGTCGTCCGCATCATCGCTTACCTCGAGTTCGAGGACGGCGAGCCCCTCTGTGCCAACGTCGCGTGAGACAGCTCCCTCTGGATATCTCTGTACTGAAGGGCGGAGAATGGTGCCTCGCACGTGCCCAAGCCATCCCGAAGTTTCGAACCTGAAATCTCTCCGCCGGGGAGCGATCGCAAGCCACGGCAGCCACCCGACAACGGCGAGCGGGTTGGGTGCCGCGACGCCGAGCTCAGGCCGGAACGCTCCAGTCATGTCCCGAACCTCGCGCGGCGCACATCGAGCACCCAATCGCGAACCTCGCCCTCGTTGGCCGGCTCCTCCGGCAACGGGCTATCCTCGCGCGCGGCGTCTAGCCGCGCGAACAGGCCGTCGACGCGCGGGCGCCACGCGTCGAGCAACCCCGTGTCGAGGCCCACGCGCTCGCCGGCGCGTTTCCGCTCCACGAGCGCCCAGGCATCGACGAGGTCGTACTGGCCCATCAAGCGCGTGAGGTCCGCCTCGAGCTCGCCCGTGACGAGCAGGTGAATGCCCGTCGTCGTCGTCCGGAGCACGTAGAGCAGCTTCTTCACCGTCGGCTCCTTCTCAAGGAACCGCAGCTGGTTCAGCGCGAACCCGCGGTAGTGACGGTGCACCCGGCGGCTGAGCGACCGTTGCACGATCGGCCGCAGCTCCTCGAGCAAGGGAGACGCCTTGGCCGTCATGCGCCCCAGCACGCGCTCCAGAAAGTTGCCGTTGCCGCCGAGGATACCGGCCAGGGCGTGCGCGAGCTCGTTCGACGTGTAGTCGATCTCGACGCCCTCGATGACCTCCGCGCGATCGGCGGTGGGCAGCGGGACCTCGAAGCCGAGAAGGTCCGCGGTCTTCGCGACGTGGATTGCCTTGAGGTCGAGGTCGCTGTCGGGCGAAGGAAAGCCGTACGCGTGTGCGCCGCTCAAGTAGACGACGACGTGCTCTCGCCGCGTCTCCTCCTCGTCGAGGACGCGCTTCATTACGCCTAGTTGCGCGGCAGACAGGGCATCGGCGACGCGGTCCGCGGGGTTCACTCGTTCCAAGTGACCTCCGGTGGCGCGGGAGCATCCCGTCCAAGCGGACCGGGCGCGCCCGACGCCCAGCGGCGAGCGACCTCCTCCCCGACCCGACGAAGGAGCGCGTCGGCGCGACGCACGTCCGGGCGCTTCGGCAGGGTCGACGCGTCGCGGGCGCGCTCGAGCTCGGGCGCCATCGCCTCCGCCTCGGAGAGCACGTCGTCGAGCGATACCTGGCCGCTCTTGATGGCGAGCAGGCGGTCGCGGAGCGTGCCCTCGACCGCGAACGTCGGCGTCCCCTCGCGCAGCCATCGGGTTGCCGTCGCCAGGAGCCGCACGAGGTTGTAGGCGTTCTTCGGCCTCAGCTCGCGGGGCAGCTCGAAATCGGCCGCCTTGTCGCGTGCGAATCGCACGAGGGCCGCAAACTCGCTGGCATCGAGCAGTCCCTGGTCGGCGAGCGAGCGATAGAGCTGCTTGACGTACTGCTTTGCCTGGTGAACGCGGTCCGCTTCCGACGGCATCGCCCGCGTGGAGACCTTGGCGAGCCTCTCGGAAACCGCATCGAGCGTCATCGCCGGATCGTCGCGCAGCCACTCGAGGACGATCGCGCGGTGCTCCGCTAGGCGGAGGCCCTGCTCGAGGCGTCGGAGTTGGCCGAGCGCGTAACGCCCGAACGTGCCGTAGATCTCGACCGACAGGAACGCCTCGCGCTCCGCGACGATCCACTCGCCGATCGGGTCGCACGGCTGCGCGCTCGGCAAGAACAGCATCTCCAGCGTGTTCGGGTCCGCCCGGAGTGCCTGGCGAATGGCTTTTTCTACCGCCCAATACGTCGCGCTCCCATGGGCGCTGACGAGGTCCTCGGGCGGGTCGACGAGACCCTGGGTCCATGTGAAGGGCAAGGCGAACACACCGCGTCGATCGACGTCGGAGTCCTCGTTGGCGAGGCCCCACGCATGCGAGCCAACGGTGGCTTCGAGCACGACGCAGGGCAGTAGCGCCTCCCACGCGTCGGCACGCCGGTGGGCGAACAGGGCCTGGCCGACGCGCCGCGGCGATATCTCGTCGCGCGCGTACCGGAGGACGCCGACTCCGACGACCGTCACCTCGAGCGCGTCGCCGTCGGCCCTTGTAACACGGCCGACCGAACCCTGCGGAACACGCCGCTCGCCGACGATCCGGTCGACGCGCGTGACCACCTCCGTGCCGTGCGGCAGGGGTACCGCTCGCTCATCGAGTTGCGCGAGGTTGCGGAGGCGAATGTCCACGCGGGAAGAGTACTCGGCGCTCCGGCGGTGGCGAGGGAGCGGCCGAGAGGGCGGGGCGCTCGATCCTGTTGCTGATGCACAGGACATGTGGAGCCTCCGGCGGATGACCAAGCCTGGGATAAGATTGTTGCCATGGGCGGGGAGCGCACAGAGAGCGTCGAGGACCTGGCCGAGCGAGGCGCCCTCGCGGACGCCCGTCGCCTGCTCGAACGCCTGCCGCCCGAGGGAACGCAGCGGTCGGACGCCCTCGACGCACTGAAGCGCATTCTCGCGCGGGCAACGCCCGCCGAACTCCTGCGATTCGAGTCGGAAGGGCGCTCAGCCTACGGGTGGTGGTCCAACTGGCACGGCGTTGACCCGCGCGCCTTGGCCGGGACACCGATCGCGATGCGCATGCTCGCCACGTTTCACCCCAGCGGCTACGTCCGCGAGGACGCCGTGAAGTCTCTGGCGGGCGAGGAGGAGGCTCTCCCGTATCTCCTGCTTCGACTCAACGACTGGGTCGAGCCTGTTGCAATCAGCGCGGAACGGGCGGTGGATGCCTGCCTCGCGCGCGCGGGCGCCGCAGCGGTCATCCGATGCCTCCCGATCGTGGAGCGCCTCCGGTCGGCACGACGGCGAGCCCTTCATGCCGTCCTCGATTCCATTGAGCGGAGCGTAACCCACCCCTCCGCGCTTCCAGCGCTTCGGGAGGCCTTCAGTTCAGGGTCTTCCCTCATTCGCCGCGCGTGCGTGCTTTACGCGGCCCGGCTGCCTCCCGATGACGCCTTATCGCTGCTGGTCCCACTGACCGCAGATCGCGATTCCGTGGTCGCATCCCGCGCGACCGAGGCCCTCGTGCGGATCGTGCCCCCGGCGGCCCTGCAGGCGACCGCGGGTCCGCTTCTGCGCAGCCCCATCGGCAAAGTCCGCCTCGTCGCGCTGAGCGCGTTGTTGTCGTCGAGTGCCGTGGATCTCGACGATGCACTTCGCCGAGCCTTGTTCGACACGACGGCAGCCGTTCGCGAGCTGGCACGCTTCGAGCTGCGGCGTCGCGGGGCCGCCGACTTCGTTAGCTCATATGCGGCGGCGCTGCGCGCGGACCATCCTGCCATTCTTGTGCCCGCGCTCTGTGGCCTACGCGAATGTGGAGCCAAAGCCGACGCGTCTTTGGCACTGCCCTTTGCTTCCCATCGCCGCGCACAGGTGCGCGCGGCGGCTATCCGAGCGCTCGGAAAATTGAACCTGGAAGGGTCCGCGTCGACCCTCGAGCACGCGCTCGAAGATCCGAGTCCGCGCGTGATTCGCATGGCATGCGAAGCACTGCGCGGTCATGCGCATCTGCTCGATAGGCCACGGCTGCGATCGTTGTTGGAGGCAGGTAGCCCTCGGACCGCGACGGTGGTCCTGGGACTGCTCTGCGAGGAAGGCTACTGGGCGGGACTCGAGGTCGCCTTGAACGCCGTCCAGCGAGACGGGGCGGCCATCCGTAGCACGGCGCTCGCGCAGCTCGCGAAGCTGGTGGCGCAGCAGGTCTACACGGCCCCGCCGAACCTGGAGGCCATCAAGAACAACCTCGACGCAGCCAGCGAACACTTGCCGGCCGAGCTGCAGCGGAGGCTGAAGGACTCGCTCGCGGCCGCTGGCCACATGAACTGAGTGCGCGGTGACGAGGAATGCGAGGCTACGCCGCCGCAGTGGGTTCAAAGGGGGCACCTTTTGACCGGTGCCGTCGCCTTTCGCAGCTCCTCGTTGCACAGTCTTCACGGCAACCGTATTTTGTACACGATGGCCAAGGAGCCCGACCGTTTCGACCCGCAGGAGCGTGCGCGCGAGAAGCAGCTTTCTCGTGACGCCGATGCACGCGCGCTCGCGTCGGGTGAAAAGAGCCGCGAGCAACTCCGGCGCGAGAACGGTCACTTCGCCTTCTGCAACGTGCGCGTGAGCCTCCGCGGGGCGAAGCCCCTCGAGTGACGGATCTCGCGTACGTCGACGTCCGCCCCGTCCTCGCGAAGGTCGCGGACCTCGAGCGCGAGCTTGTGCTCGTCGGCGGGCAAGCCGTGAACTTCTGGGCCTCGTATTACGAGGCCCGCGTACCCGAGCTCGCGTCGGAGGCGCCGTTCACCAGCAAGGACATCGATTTCTGCGGCGACCAGCGCGCCGTCCGTGTCTGCGCGGAGCGCCTGGGTGGCACGCCGCGTGTCGCGACGTTCGACGACGCGACGCCGAACACCGGGACGGTCGTCTTCGTCGACGGCGCCGGTGTCACGCGGACGCTCGACATCGTGTCCGCGCCGTACGGCCTCGATGCTGCCGAGGTTCACGCGACCGCACTCCCCGTCGAGATCCTCGATGACGCCGGCGCCTCGAGCGGCGTCCGCTTCTACGTGATGCACCCCGTGCTCTGCATGGAGAGCCGCGTTCACAACGTCGTCGGCCTCCCGGGTTACTACGACACCGACCAGGGCCGGAAGCAGCTCCGGGCGTCGATCCTCTTCGCTCGCGAGTTCCTCCGCGACGTGCTCAACGGGGCCATGGACGCCGAGGATCCAAGTCATGCAGTGATGAAGCTCGACGAGCGAATCTTCCGGTTCGCGACGCGCGACCGGCACGCGAAGGAGCTCTATCGCGCCAAGGGCATCGATCCCGCGGCAGCTCTGATCGTGGACCCCCGTCTGTCGGACGAGTTCCGGACGAGGCGCTACCCACAGGCCGGGGCACCTGCGCGTTCGAGTCGATGCGGGCCATGTGGGTCCAGACCGCAGTGATGAGAAGAAAGGAGATGGTGACCATGAGGAGATCGATCATCGGGATCATGTTGATCTCCGAGTCGAGCGCCTTGCGCCGGCCACCTCCGCCACCAACATCTACACCCGCCATCGACGCCTCCCGATCGGGCCGCCGCCGCGGTCCCTGAACGTGAGACAGCTTGCACGGGCGATGGTTCCCGATCAGGCCGGGTCGGGATGCGCCGGCAGGCGCCAGGTAAAACTGGCGCGCCCATTTGCGGTAAAGGCCAATGGGCCCGTCGCCCTCGGCCAGCGCGGGCTTGGGCAAGTACGTTTTGCTCTCCCAGATCGAGAAGTCCTGTTTCACGTCGGCGGCATACGCGCGAAGGGCGGCTCGCTCGATCGCCGGCTCGAGAACGAACCAGGGGGCCAGCACCGCGAGGGGGTGCACGGAGCGCTTGTTCCGGACGCGCTCGAGCGAGAGGCCGATGCGGAGGTCGATCCGTCCCGGCTCGCCGGGCGTGGCAAAGACGAAATGGCGCGTTCGAAGGTCGTGCTCGCGGACGCGCACGTCGACGACCGAATAGCCGAGCCCCCATACCTGCACGTCGAAGTCGGCGGTGACCGCCTTGCTCGGCCCCGGACGGCGGCGTCGCATCGTGTAGCTCCCGCGCAGCAGCGGGCCATCGGCGATCATCGGCTCGAGCGCCGCGACGCGCTCGTAGCCATGCACGGCGGCGAAGTGGCCGATGTCGACGCTGTTCTCGCTCGTCTCTTGCGGGTGGCCTGCGATGTTGAAGGTGCGAAAGAGCGGCGGACGGAAGTCACCCCGGTCGAGGGCGGGAACCTCCCACGTGGGGGCCGCGCCATCCGGGTGATGGAAGGCCAGGATCTGCCCGTTGCGTTCGCGCGCCGGGAAGACGGGCAACCGGCACGCGGGCGGCGGCCGGGCGTCGGGATAGGCCGAGACGCAGCGCCCTTCGGCGTCGAAGCGAAAGCCATGAAACGAGCAGCGCATCGTCTCGCCTTCGATGCGACCGCCGCGGCCAAGGTGGGCGCCGAGGTGAGGACAGAACGGGCGCGTGACCACCGCGCGGCCCCCGGCGGTGCGGAATACCACCGCCTCGCCGCCGAAGAACGAGCGCGTCAAACGCGCCCCAGGGGCGAGCTCGGACGAGAGGGCCACGACGTACCACCCGACGGGCGACGGCGAGGGCAGCAATCTTGGACCGGTCAACGGGAGCTCCTTCTTGGCCAAGATCAACGCGCGCTATTCGTCGTGCCCGTCGTCGCCCGGGGCCTGGGCGTCGACGACGACCGGCGGGCACTCGCTGACGGTGCACTTGCCGTTCACGCACCACGGACCGATGTTCCCGTCGCAGACCATCGGCTCGGCGCAGTTGGCGGGGGCGGAGCAGAAGGCGGCGTTCGTGTTGGCGACGTCGGACAGGTATTGCGTCTTGGAGCTCTGGTTGATCGCGGCGTTGGTGCAGTTCATGGCGCCCGGGATGCAGAAGTTGCCCTCGCTGATGGCGACGCAATCGGTGTCGACGCTGCACGACTGGTCGTAGCTCGACGCCTGGATCGTCTGCACCTGCGGGTCGTCGCAGGCGACGTCGAGGGCAGCTTGGCCCACGATGCACTGCTCCTGCACGCAGCAGAACGCCACGCTCCCGCCCGCGATGCCTTCGCAACCTTGCACCGTCATGCACTCGGGTAGGGTCATGCCGATGGCAGAGCCGTAGAAGGTGACCAGCGTGCCGCTGTCGATTTCGCCGACCAGGCTGGCGTCGGCTTCGCCGGCTTCGAGGTCGTCGTCGTCGAACCCGGCGTCCGGGGTCGTTTCGGTGTGGTCCTTGGGCAGCAGCGTGCAACCCGGCGCGAGGGCCGCGGAGCTCGTGCCCAGGGTGACGAGGGCGGCGCGGGTCAACCGGCCGCTCGGCCGCCGTGGCCGGGGCGCCGAGCGGAACGACCCGTCGAACGCGGCGGCGCAAAACGGGCAGGCGTCCTCGCTCACGCGAGCGTGCCGGTCGCACGACGGGCACGGGCGCAGGTGGGCGGCGTTCACGGTGCCCCCATCAGTGATTGCACTCGGTGCCGACGCGGTCGCCGATGGTGTAGCTGCCGAGGACGCAGCCGAACGTCGTGGCTGCGCCCTGACTGCAGCCCAAGCAGAATCCGCTGTCGAAGTCGCACGTCGTGCCGAGGAGCGGATAGGCGGCGCCGGGGCACGAGGGGTAGGTGCCGTATCCCGGGCCGCAGTACCAGACGTCGTTGCTGAACACGCACTCGCCGGGGACCTCGTTCGGGCTGTCGATCTCGGCGTCCGCGGGGGCCGCGCCGTCGATGGCGGCGTCGATCGTGGCGTCGCCCCCGCCGTCGATGGCGCCGAGGGCCCCGTGGGAGCTGCTGCTGCACCCGGCGAGCAGCGCCATGGCTCCCGACGCGAGCAGTGCGACCCGGCGACCCACCCCCCTCGTGGCACTCACCATACGACTACCGTAGCACCGTGGCGTGCTAGCGATGGGCTCCGTGGTCACGCTCACGTTTGCGTCGGGCACGCTCGAAATCCGCTCGTGGCCGCCCGGCGTGAGCCTGCCGGCCGGCTGCGCCTGGGACCCGCGGACGGGGTGCCACCGCAGCGCCGCGCTCGGCTACGCCGAGGTCGTGCGGGCGCTGGTCGCGTCGAAGACGCCCTACGAGGACCGCGCGCGGGCGTACCCGCAGCTCGCCGCGGGCACGCGCGTTCACCGCGATCCGCGGCCCTACCAGAGCGAGGCGCTCGCGGCGTGGAACGCGCACCAGGGGCGCGGCGTCGTCGTGCTGCCGACGGGGGCCGGCAAGAGCCACGTCGCGGTGCTCGCCATCGACGCGAAGCGCCGGTCGGCCCTCGTCGTGGCGCCGACGCTCGATCTCGTCCGGCAATGGTTCGACCTGCTGACGGCCACCTTCGGCGGTCCGGTCGGCCTGGTCGGCGGGGGCGAGCACGACGTGCAGCCGCTCACCGTCACCACGTACGACTCGGCGTTCTTGCACATGGAGCACCTGGGCTCGCGCTTCGGCATCGTCGTCTTCGACGAGTGCCACCACCTGCCGACGGCCGCCTATGCCCTGGCCGCTCGCGCGAGCCTCGCGCCCTTTCGCCTCGGGCTGACGGCCACGCCCGAGCGCACCGACGGCCGCGAGGCCGAGCTGACCACGCTGGTCGGCCCGGTCGTGTACCGCAAAGACATCGTCGAGCTCGCGGGTGACTACCTCGCCGAGTACGACGTCGAGCGCGTGTCGATCGAGCTCTCGCCCGAGGAGCGCGCGCTCCATGACGCGGAGCGGGCCATCTACCGGGCGTTCGTGCAGAACCGGGGCATCCGAATGAGCCAGCCGTCGGGCTGGGGGCAGTTCGTGATGCAGTCGACGCAGAGCGCCGAGGGGCGGCGGGCGATGGCTGCGTATCGCAGGCAGCGCGAGCTCGCGTTCGCCCCTTGCGCCAAGCTCGAGTACCTCGAGAACCTGCTCTACCTGCACCGGCGTGACCGCGCGATCCTGTTCACGCAAGACAACGCGACGGCGTACGCGATCGCGCGTCGGTTCCTCGTCCCGGTCATCACGCACCAGACCAAGGTGCGCGAGCGCAGCGCCGTGCTGTCGGGGCTCGCCGCGGGCACCTACCGCGCCGTCGTCACGTCCAAGGTGCTGAACGAAGGCGTCGACGTGCCCGACGCCAACGTGGCGGTCATCCTCTCTGGCAGCGGGTCGGTGCGCGAGCACGTCCAGCGCCTCGGGCGCATCCTGCGCAAGAAGGGCGACAAGCGCGCCGTGCTCTACGAGCTCGTCACCGAGGCGACGACCGAGACGTTCACGAGCGACCGGCGCAGGGAGCACAGTGCTTACCGCTGATCTCGTCAACGCGCGCCGCCGCGGCAACGAGCTGCACCTCGCCGCGCTCGACGCGCAAGGCCGCGCTCGGGCGAGGTCGCTCGCGGCCGACCTCGTCGCCATGGCGTCGTCGTACGTCGGTCGCGCCCGCGAAGACCTGGAGCTCGCGTTCGCGTCGCTCGACGTGGGCCCGCGCGAATACCGGCTGAAGGATGGCCTGGCCAAGCTGGTCGAGGATCGCTGCGACTTTGCGCCGAGCGAGGGGAGCGACGCCGCCGCCGTCCGCCGGGACGTCTTCACCCGCGCCAGCGCGACCCGCGCCGCCCTCGGAACGACCGATCGCTTCGACCGGGGTGCGGTGCTAGCGGCCGTCGCCGGGGAACGGGGCACGTCGCCGGAGGCGATCGAGCAGGCGCTCTTCGCCGACCTGCGCGGCGCGCAGCTCATGACGGCGTTCGATGCGCCGTCGGCCGAGGCCCTGGTCGCCGCCTACGAGTACGGCCAGGCGCAAGCGGTGCTTCTTCGCGCGGTGCAGGTGCGCGTCGACGTGCGGTGCGCGTCGGCCGGCGCGCTGCGCGACGTGTTCCGCAAGCTCAAGTTCCTGCGCCTGCTCCACACGGTGTCGCCGAGCGCGTGGAAGGGCGGAGCGCACCGGATCGCGATCGACGGGCCGTTCAGCCTCTTCGAGTCGTCGACCAAGTATGGCCTGCAGCTGGCGATGTTCTTGCCGGCGCTCGACGTGTGCGACGAGTGGCGCCTCGAGGCGGACGTGCGCTGGGGCAAGGAGCGCGTACCCCTCGTGTTCCGCCTCGCGGGTAGCGTGCCGCGAAGGTCAGCGGAAGAGCCGCCGTTGCCGGACGAAGTGCAGGCGCTCGTGCGCGCGTTCAAGGAGCTTGGCACGCCCTGGCGCGTCTCGCCCAACAGCGAGATTCTGGAGCTGCCGGGCGTGGGTCTGGCCGTCCCCGATCTGGTGTTCGAGCGGCCCTACTACGGCGCGCCGCGCGACCGCGTTTACCTCGAGGTCATGGGCTACTGGAGCCGCGACGCCGTGTGGAAGCGGGTCGAGCTCGTGCAGGGGGGGCTGCCGCACCGGATCCTCTTCGCGGTCGGCGCGCGCCTGCGCGTCAGCGAAGACGTCCTCGGCGACGAGCTGCCGGGGATGCTCTACGTGTACAAGCAGACGATGAGCGCGCGCGCGATCGCCGAGCGGCTCGACGCGCTCGTGGCGGGACGTTAGACCCTGACGCGTGCTGCACGTCGAAACCATGTCCGTGGGTGTCCTCGGGTGCAATTGCTCGATCGTGGCCGACGTCGACGCGAAGCGCGCCATCGTCGTCGACCCGGGCGGCGACTACGGCGCCATCCGCGCGCGGCTCGAGCTCCTCGGCGTCACGGTGAGCGCGATCGTCCACACGCACACGCACATCGATCACGTGGGCTGCACCGCCGAGCTGCAGCGCGACTCGGGCGCCGCCGCCAGCATCCACGAGGGCGACCGGTTCCTCTACGAGCTCTTGCCGGTACAGGCGCAGATGCTCGGGACGGGGTTGCCCGTCGTCGCCGACATGGACGGGGGTCTCGTCGACGGCAAGACGCTCCGCGCCGGTTCGCTCGAGATGGGCGTGGTGCACACGCCCGGGCACACGCCGGGCAGTTGCTGCTTCGTCGTGAGCCACGGCGGGCGCACGCGCGTCTTCGCCGGCGACACGCTCTTTCGCGGCAGCATCGGGCGCACGGATCTCTGGGGCGGCGACTCCAGCGCCATCCTCACGTCGATCCGCTCCAAGCTGCTGCCCCTTCCCGACGACGCCGTGGTCGTCGCGGGGCACGGCCCGTCGACGACGATCGGCGACGAGCGCGCGCACAATCCGTTCTTGCGACAGCGATGAGCGCCGCCCGGCTCAGCGAGGCTGCGCTGCGCGAGCCCCTTCGCCTCGCGCTCGCCTCGCGTGAACCGCGTCGCCTCGCGCTCGGCGTGACGACCGCCGCCGCCGTCCTCGTGCCGCTGTCGGAGCGCGACGGCGAGGTGCGCGTGTGGCTCGTGCGGCGCCCCGAGGAGATGCGCAGCCACGCTGGTCAGGTGGCCTTCCCGGGCGGCAAGAACGATCCGGCCGACGACTCGCTCCGCGCGACGGCGCTGCGCGAGGCCGAAGAGGAGCTGGGCATCCCGCCCGCGCGGGTCGATGTTCTCGGCGGCCTGAACGACTGCCTGACGATCACGGGCTTCACGATCACGCCGTGGGTCGGTTGGCTCGAGGAGCCCGTCGAGATCACGCCCAACCCGAGCGAGGTCGCCCGTGTCTTTGCGGTCCCGCTGAGCGCGTTCCTCGCGCCCCCGACGGGCGTCCTGCCCTGGCGCGGGTGGAACGTCGAGGGCGAGCTCGTGTGGGGCGCGACCGCGGCGATCGTACGAAGCTTCGTCGCGATCGTGCGCGAGGTCGTGCCCGACCTCGGTCCGTGAATCAGTACGGGTTGTCGTCCGACGGTTTGGCCGCGGGCTTGGGCTTGGCAGGTGCGGCCGCCGGCTTCGGCGCGGGTGCAGCCGTCGCGGCGGGCGGCGTCGTGGCCGCAGGCGCTGCGGTGGCAGTGCTCGTCGCCGCGGGAGCGGCGGTGGCGGCGGGGGCCTCGGCAGGGGGCGACGCGGCGGCGGTGCTCGTCGCAGGGGTGGCAGGTGCCGCGGCCTTGGCGGGCGCCGGGCCCGGCGCGGCAGGCGCGGGCTTGGGCGCGGGCCCTGGCTTGGGGGCCGCCGACGCGCTGGCGGCCGCGCTGGCGCTCGTCGACGGCGCGGTGGATGCGGCTGGCGCTGCCGACGCGGTCTCCGGCGCGCTGGCCGACGGCTCGGCCGTGGCCGACGGGGCGGCGATCGCCGAGGCCGACGGCGCGGTCGCCGTCGGGGCGGGCGGCGGCTCGGGTGGAGCTTGCCCGCCGAAGATCTTCGCGCGAAACACGAACGTGAGAACGGCGACAGCCGCGAGGATCGCGACGAAGACGAGCCCTCCTCCGCTACCCGACTTCTTGATCGCCGGGGGTGGCGCGGACGATGGTCGGTTCGGCAAGCGCGGCTGCGGCCGCAGCGACGGCGGGCGCGAAGAGCGCGGCGACGCCTTGCCCTCGCCCGAGTCCCGAGCGGAGCCCGGCGGATCCGAGGCCACGCGTCGCGTCGCGGCGCCCGGCGACATGCCGGCCACCATGGCGCGCGCCTTTGCGGCTTCGTCCTGAGGATCCTCCGGCTCCGGCTCGGGCGCCTCGGGGAGCGGCGAGAGCATCTTGTGGATCGTGACCTCGTCGGCCCCGCTCCTCGGCGGCATGCCCGCGGCGGGCGGCGGCGTCCTCGCGATCGCGGGCTCGGGCGTGCTCCCGAAGAGCGGGTTGGTCCCGACTTCGGCCATCGAGCCGCCGGCCTCGCGAAGGGCCTCCTCGAGCAGCTCGGCCGCCTGCTTCATCACGGTCGGCTCGGCTTTCGCCTCGTCGGGGCGGTTGCTCGGGCTTTGCTTGGGGAACATGTCGGGCGCGGCCGAGACGCGTGGCGGTGCGGCGGAGGCCGCCGGGCGCGGAGCGGGGCTGGACGGAGCCTGCACGGCCCCGAGGCCAACCATCGTGGCCTTGCCAGGCCGCGGGCCGGCCGCGGGGGGCGGCGGCGGCGTCTTCGACAAGCCCGGCAGCCCGGGGCGCGGCGGGGGCGCGACCGGCGGCGGACGCTCCGACGTCTTGCCGGGTGCTTCGACCTCGGCCTCGTACGTCTTGCCGGCGTCGGCGCGCGTGTTGACGAGCTTGTCGATGACCGTCTTGGACGCGTCGTCGACCTTGATGAACTTGACGCCCATCCCGGCCGGGCGCTCGCCCGTGCCGCTGGCGGTCTCGCGCTTCCACACCACCCGGCCGACGCCCGTGATGACGGCCTGGTCGCTCGCGAGGCGCACCTCGAACTTGAGCAGCGTGCCAGGGGGAAAAGGGCTGCCCGTCTTGATGTAGATGCCGCCCCGGCTCACGTCGTGGGCATGGTTCTCGATGAACTCGTCGACCGTCGCGCTCTTGTAGCGAACGTTCAGGCTGACGATCTTGACGCGGCGATCTTTGCGAGTGTCCTGGGTCATCGGTCGCCGGCTCCGAAGGGTCGAACGCGAGAATCGGCGCCTGCATCGTACCCCGAGCCGCTACAAAAAGGACAACCGCGCGCCTTCTCGGACCGCTGCTAGAGTCGCCGTCCGATGGCAGCGGGTTCGAGCCGGACCGGCGGGCGGGGCCCCGAGGGCACAGAGAAACGGTTCCGCGCGCACGGGCGCCAAGCCGTGCGGGTGCGCGCCGTCGTGACCTACGCCCCCGGTGGATGGCGGCAGGAAGTCGGCGTCGAGAACATCGGTCTTGGTGGCGCGGGCCTCGTCGTCGATTCGGCGCAGTTCTCGCCGGGCGACTCCGTGACGATTTCGTTCGGCTCGTTCGGCTCGTTCGCGGGCACCGGCTCGGCGGGCCCGCTCATTCTGGCCGCGCGCGTCGTCTGGATCGCCCCGCCCACGTCGACGTCGCCGCGACGGGCCGTCGGGGTCGCGTTCGAGCACGCGAGCCCCGACGCGGCCTACGCCCTCTATCAGATGCTCCTCGCGTACGACCCGAGCGCGTGAGCGAGAGCAGTTCCGGCGCAGAGATTCGAACTCCGATAAGCGGTACCAAAAACCGCGGTCCTGCCATTAGACGACGCCGGATCGAGCGTGCGCACGGGGCGCGCACGGGGCAGGAGGGTGCCGAAATCGACGCCCGAACGCAACCCGGCCGAACGGCCGCCCCGGGAACTTCGGCGCCCCGTTCGGCGTCCATCTCGACCGGGGCCCCCGTGACGGGGCCTCCGGCGCCCGTCGAGGCGCGGACGGGAACCTTTGCGCGCGCCGGATACAATCGGGCACGATGGGGGCGGCGTGCCGCTGCCCGACGACACGGATGCCCGCCTCGTCGACCGCCTGGTCGCGCGCGACGAGCGGGCGTTCAACGCGCTGGTGCGCGCGTATCAGGGACGCGTCTTTTCGCTCGCGCTTCGCATGCTCGGCAACCGCGCGGAAGCGGAGGATCTGGCGCAGGAGGTCTTCGTCCAGGTCTTCAAGGCCATCGGGACGTTCCGCGGCGAGTCGAAGCTCTCGACGTGGATTTACCGGATCGCCGTCAACCTCGCGAAGAACCGCGGCAAGTACCTGCGCGTGCGGCACGCCGGCGCGCACGACGAGCTCGAGACCCTCGACGAGGCTGGCGCGACGGGGCTCGACAAGCGCGAGAACGTGGCGCGCATCGAGCGCCCCGACGAGATGATCGCGGGCCTCGAAGTGGAGCAGGTGGTGAGGCGCGCGATCCAGGCGCTCGAGCCGAGCTTTCGCGAGTGCCTCGTGCTGCGCGACGTCGAGGACCTGAGCTACGTCGAGATCGGCGAGATCACGGGCCTGCCCGAAGGTACCGTCAAGAGCCGCATTCACCGCGCGCGGGGCCAGCTGAAGGAGCTGGTCGAGCGCGCCCTTGGAGCGAAGATCCCATGACCGAAGAGCGCGATCCGCTCGACGACGATCCCGAAGGCCAGGCCGTCCGCGCCCTGCTCAAGCGGTCTCTCGCGCGCGACGCCGAGGACGCGCCCGATCTCCTGCCCGGCGTGCAGCGCCGCCTGCGCAAGCGCTCGCGAGGAAAGTTCTTCGCCGACGGCTGGAGCACCATCAACACCCGCACGAGCTACATCCTCATCGGCCTCAGTACGCTGCTGCTCGTGGCGCTTGCGTACCTCGCCTTGAGCATGGTCGAAGTGCGTTGAGAGAGGGAGAGCCGCCAAGGCGCGAAGGGCGCCACGAGACGGAAGAGAAAGGACCGGGCTAACTCGACACCCAGCGGGCGAGGACGACCGTGATGTTGTCGGGGCCGCCGTTTTCGTTGGCGCGCGAGATCAGGCGTGAGGCGGCCGTCTTCAGGTCTTGCGAGCTGACGAGGATGTCGAGCATGTCGGGGTCGGGCACGGGACCCGAGAGGCCGTCCGAGCAGAGGAGATACGTGTCGCCTGCGCGCGGTTGTTCCAGGCGCGTGTCGACTTTGACGGTGTCCTTCATCCCGAGCGCGCGCACGATCACGTTCTTGTGCGGGAAGTTCGCGATCTCCTCGGGCGAGAGCCGTTTCATCTTGATGTAGTCGTTGAGGAGCGAGTGGTCCTCGGTCAGCTGCTCCAGCTTGCCGTCGCGGATCCGGTACACGCGCGAGTCGCCCACGTGCGCCAGGTACACGCCGTCTTCGACCGCGAAGAGCGAGACGATGGTGGTGCCCATGCCGCGCTGCCGCGCGTCGCGCTGCGCGCTCTCGAAGATGCGCAAGTTGGCGAGCTTGATGCCCGTGATCAGGCGGTTTTCTTCGTACCCCTTGGACCGGTCCATCTTGTAGGGCCATGTCCGCTCGGGGTCGCTCGCCGTGGCGGCGAAGAACTCGCGCAAGGCGTCGACCGCCATCTTGCTGGCGATCTCGCCCGACGCGTGGCCGCCCATCCCATCCGCCACGATGTAGAGGCCGCTCTCCTCGATGATCGAGAAATTATCCTCGTTGTGCGTGCGCTTCATGCCGACGTTCGTCTCGCCGGCGACTTCGATGCGGAGCTGGCCTCCCACGGGGGCTCGATCGTCGCAAGGACGCGCATATGAAGTCAATGTCGGCGTCGCTCGAGAGGGCGTCGCGACGCGCCTCTGGCGCCCGCCGAAGGCTGCCGGTGAGCCTACATTGGCCCTAAATGGGTGACGTTCAGGAGCCGGAGGGGGAGGTGCGCAGCGCCACGATGGCCTCGCGGAACTTGCCGTCCCCGTAGACGAGCAGCTTCACCGAGTCGCCCGCGACGTGGCGCCCGATCACCATGGCGAGCGTCTCGGGGGTGTCGATCGGCGTCCCGTCGACCGCCACGATGACGTCGGACGCCCGCAGCTGGGCCTTTTCTGCAGGGCTGGATGGGGCGATCGCGACGACGCGGACGCCACGGACCCCCCCCGACGACTGCGGTTCGCCCCGGATGCCGAGCCAGGGCGAGGGGCGAGCGTCAGTCGTCTGGCGCGTGAGAAACGAGCGAATCGCCGACACGGGCGCTCCCACGACCACCGGCTGGCACCGCGCTGCCGGCGCCTCGGGCGCCGCACCCTTGCACGCCCGCACGAGCACGGCGACCACGCTGCCGGCCACGTCGAGCAGCGGGGCGCCCGCCACGGGGACCCCCTTCACGTCGACCTCGAGCATGCGGAGCAGCGCTTCGCCCCCCCGCGCGTGTGCGTCGACCAGACCTTTGATCCCGGCGCTGGCCGGGTTGATGCGCGCGCCGCGCGCCGGGAGCATCGCCCGGATCTCGGTGTCGGACGGGTCGACCTCGCTCGCGGACAGACCATCCGTCCAGGTGTTGGTCTGCGGAATCAGGAGCGCCAGGTCGGACGCCTTGTCGCTTCGGCCGACCCGGGCGTGAACCACGGTTCCGTCGGCATAGCGAACGTCGGCACCCTCCCCCCCTCCCAGACCCGAGAGCGCCGTGAGCACGCGCCCGTCGCCGGCGAGCACCGTCCCCAGGGCGACGGGGATGCCGTTGCGCTCGAGCGCCACGACGCCGCGGCGAACGCGCTCGTAGAGCTGCGCAGGGGTGAGCCCCGCGGGCGCCAGCACCTGCGCGCCGGGCGCCTCCGGCGCGGCCTGGGGGCCGGGTGCGCCGTGCCGGGGCGGAGCGGGCGGAGGCTCGGGCCCGTCGTCGCCCGCGGCGGGCAGCTCGGGCAGGGCCGGCCAGGCGGACGAACCCTGGGCCGACGCCGGACCCGCGAGCGTGCCCGCGAGAGCGTAGACCACGGCGACAGTGGCCCGTATCCCCCAAACCGAGCCGGAGCGATTCACGGCGTTGAGCATGACCGATCTTCTTTGCAAGCGCCGCTCCCAAGGTTAGCGAGGTTGGCGCTTGCCCGCTGCGCCCCCGGCGGAAGTGCGCTAGATGGCTGCGCCCAGGGCATGGACAGGTTGCGGGTCGGTGTCGTCGGCGCGTCCGGCTACTCGGGGAGCATCGCCGCTCGACTCGTGGCCGCCCACCCGCGCCTCGCGCTCGCCTTTGCCACCAGCGACAAATGGGCGGGCGACACGTTCGAGTCGCACCTCGGCGTACGCCTCGAGAAGGGCGCCGGGGAGGGCGGCCGCTTCGTCGCCAACGCGTCGGCGCTCGAGCACGCGAAGGACTGCGACGCGGTGCTGCTCGCGACCTCGGCGCAGGTGTCGATGGGCCTTTTGCCGGCGTTCGCCGAGCTTGGCAAGCAAGTCGTCGACTTCTCGGGCGCGTTCCGGCTCGACGCGTCGGCGTACCCGCGCTGGTACGGCTTCGAGCACACCGCGCCGGCGTGGCTCTCGCGCGCGCACTACGGCCTGCCGGAGGTCTTTGGCCCGGCCCCGCGCGCCGGCGTGGTGGCCAACCCGGGCTGCTACCCGACCGCGGCGATCCTCCCTCTGGCCCCGCTGCTGCGCGAGCGCCTCATCGAGCCCGCGGGCATCGTCATCGACGCCAAGAGCGGCGTCTCGGGCGCCGGCAAGCGCGCGAGCGAGGAGTTCTCGTTCGGCGAGATCGACAACGACTTCCGCGCCTACAAGATCTTCGGTCACCAGCACACGCCCGAGATCACGCGCGCGCTCGACCGCGTGGCGCCAGGGGTGACGCTCACGTTCACGCCGCACCTCTTGCCCATCCATCGTGGCCTCTTCGCCACCTGCTACGCGCGCCCGCGCCCCGGGGCGACGGCCGAGCGTGTCGCGCAGTGCCTTGCCGACACCTACGCGCGGTCGCCGTTCGTGCGGGCCGTCGCGCCGGGCGACGTGATGCTCAAGCGCGTCGCGGGCACCAACCTGTGTCAGGTGGCCGCCACCGCAAACGACGACGTCGTCATCGCGCTCGGCGCGCTCGACAACCTCGTGAAGGGGGCCGCCGGGCAGGCCATGCAGAACCTCAACGCGATGAACGGTTGGGACGAGGCCCTGGGCCTCGACGCGCTTCAGCCATTTTCGGCGTGACGGAGACCAGCCGTGCGAACCCCGCGAGGTTTCACGTACGCAGGGATCAACTGCGGGATCAAATCGGCCCGCAAGGACCTGGCGCTCGTCTATAGCGAGGCGCCCTGCGCGGCCGCGGGGGTCTTCACGGTGAACGCGTCGCGCGCGGCGCCCGTGTGCGACGCGGCGGCGCGCCTGCCCGCCTGGGGGGTGCGCGCGATCGTCGCCAACAGCGGCAACGCCAACGCGCTGTCCGGCCCGCGCGGCGCGCTCGACGTCCAGAGCGTGTGCGCCGCCGTCGCGAGCGCGCTGTCGGTCGCGCCCGAGGCGGTGCTCAGCGCGTCGACGGGGATCATCGGCGTGCCGCTGCCTGTCGGCAAGATCGTCAGCGCGGCGCCGCAGCTCGTCGCGGGCCTCGGCAACTCGATCGAAGCCGCCGCCGAGGCGGTGTGGACGACCGACAAGCGGATCAAGCTCGCGACGCGCGAGTGCACCCTCGGCGGCTACGAGGTCACCATCGCGGGGTTCGCGAAGGGCAGCGGCATGGTGGCACCCGAGCTGGCGACGGTGCTCGTGTTCCTGACGATGGACGCCGCGGTGACGCCGGCCGCCCTCCAGAGCGCGCTCGGGCGGGCCACCAAGGCGACCGTCGAGATGCTCTCGACCGACGGCGACATGAGCACCAATGACGCCGTCTTCGCGCTGGCCAACGGCCTTGCCGGCAACGTGCCGATCGTCGAGGGGACGCCCGACCACGACTTCCTGGCGGAGGCGATCGAGGCGGTGTGCCTCGATCTCACCCGCCAGGTCGCGGAGGACAGCGCTGGCGCGACGAAGCTCGTGGAGGTCCGCGTGTCGGGCGCGCCCGACGTGGCGATCGCCCGCGAGCTCGCGCGCACGGTCGTCGGCTCGAGCCTCGTCAAGGCGGCGATCTTCGGCGCCGACCCGAACTGGGGCCGCGTGCTCTCCGCCATCGGCGCGCGCGTCGGCTCGCGACGCTGGCCCATCGACCCGACACGCGCCACCGTGCACGTGCAGGGCACCTGCGTGTACGCCGACGCGCCGACGGGCGCCGACGCGCCGGCCCTTCGCGCCAAGATGCGCGCCCCGTCGATCCTGGTCGAAGTGCACCTCGCCGAGGGCGACGCCCGAGCCACCGCGTGGGGCTGTGATCTCAGCTACGACTTCGTGAAGATCAACGCCGACTACACGAGCCTCACCCACGCCGCCGCCGACGGCACCGTGGCGCGCGACGATCGGCTCGCCAACTACAGCCCCGGCTTCAAGCACGCGCTGCTCGTCGAGGCGCTCAGCTACATCGCGCGCTTCGACAACACGCGCGCCGTCGTGAAATACGGCGGCGCCGCGATGGTGAAGGAGTCGCTCAAGGCGAGCTTCGCCAACGACATCAACCTGCTCAGCACCGCGGGCCTCTTGCCCGTCGTGGTGCACGGCGGCGGCCCCGAGATCACGCAGACGATGGAGACGATGGGCCTCGGCAAGAGCGAGTTCGTCGACGGAATGCGCGTGACGGGCCGCGACGACATCAAAGTCGTCGAGATGGTGCTCACGGGGCGCATCAACACCGAGCTCGTGTCGCTGCTCAACCAGCAGAGCGCGCACGCCGTGGGTCTCTCGGGCAAGGACGCGGGCCTGCTCCGCGCGCGCAAGCTGATGGGCGAGGGCGGACGCGACCTCGGCATGGTGGGCGAGGTCACGCACGTGAACAGCGATCTCCTCGAGATGCTGCTCGAGAAAAAGTACGTGCCGGTGGTCTCGCCCGTGGGCCTGGGCGAGGACGGCGACGGCTACAACATCGACGCCGACGCCGCCGCAGCCGAGATCGCGATCGCCATCAAGGCCGAGAAGCTCATCTACCTGACCGACGTCCCTGGCATCCTCGAGAACGGAGAGCTGGTGAGCGAGATCTCGTCCAGCCAGCTGCAGCAGAAGCTGGCGTCGGGGGCTTTACGTGACGGGATGGTGACCAAGGCCCGGAGCGTGCTGCGCGCGATCGAAGGCGGCGTCACCAGCGTGCACATCCTCGACGGGCGGACGCCCCACTCGGTCATCGCGGAGCTCTTCACGGACCGCGGCGTCGGGACGCTGGTGAAGAAGGACTAGGGGTCGACGGTCGGGGTCGAGGTCGGGGTCGGGGTCGGGG